>JGI26536J50258_1000742_pt1 | contig 25907 bp, 20 predicted proteins | sample ThiBiot_750_plan_FD_50258 | JGI IMG/M metagenome (IMG submission 50258)
GGGGGGGGTATGCCTTGTAGCGCCAGCCAGATGCTCAGCCAACAAGTATCCGGTTGGCTCGTGTCAGGAACATTTGCTGTATCCGCAGTTGAGGCAAGTCTGGCACCCGTCCATCAGCACCAGCGCCTGGGTGTTGCACTTGTGGCAGAGCGTGGCGCCGGGGGGGAAGCTGCCGTTGGATTCGGCGGCGTCGCCGCCCTCGCCTGCCCCCGCTGGGGACGACGGGCTCACTTCAGAGTTTTTTTTTGCGCCGGCCGCCTCGTAGGCGGCGCGCTTTTCGGCGATCAGGGCGCGCTGGCTGTCGCTCATCTCCGGATCGTGGATGAGGCCGATGTTCTTCATGTGCTGTTCGATCACGCCGCCGATCTCGGCGACGATGCTGGGCATGTAGACGCCGCCGGCCTTGAAGTAGCCTCCGCGGGGGTCGAACACGGCCTTCAGTTCTTCCACGATGAAGGTGACGTCGCCGCCCTTGCGGAACACGGCGGACAGGATGCGGGTGAGCGCCACGATCCACTGGAAGTGGTCCATGTTCTTCGAGTTGATGAAGATCTCGAAGGGGCGGCGCTGTTCGTGCGGGGTGCCGGCGTTGAGCACGATGTCGTTGATGGTGACGTACAGCGCGTGCTCGAACAGCGGCGACTTGATCTTGAAGGTGGAGCCGATGAGCTGCTCGGGGCGCTCCAGGCTCTCGTGCATCTGGATGACTTCGGCCTGGCGCGGTTCGGCGGCCTTGGCCTTTTCGGGTGCGGCGGCGGGCGCGGCCTTGGCCTCGGGCTTGACGACGTTGTAGCCCTTGATCTTCTTTTCGATCTTGATCGCCATGGTGGATGGTCTTCCTGGATGAACGGCGGCGCGCGGCGCGTGGAAAGTTTGCGGTGCTTCGGGCTGGTGGTTCGTCGTTCCGGCGGAGGCCGGGAGCGGGCGACTTTCACCGCGCTCCGGAGGCGCTGGATGACCAGCTTCGCTGTTGTGAAGCTCCTCCGGCTTTCGCCGGGATGACGAGCCTCAAGACGAGCCCCAGGCTCGGGGTGTCGAGAAAACACGGCCGGCCCGGCGCGAGGCCGGGCCGGCCGTGGCGGTGCTTACTTCTTGCGGGCGGCCTTCCGGGCGGCGGGNTTCTTCGCCGACTTGACGCTCGCCTTCTTGCTGGCAGTGGACCTCTTGACCGCCTTGGCGGCCTTCTTCACGGCAGCCTTCCGGGCTGTCTTCTTGGGAGCGGCTTTCTTCGCCGTCTTCTTGCTGCTGACCTTCTTTGCGGCCTTCCTGGCGACTTTCTTCGCCTTGCCGGCAACCTTCTTCGCGGCCTTCTTCACCGCTTTCTTCGCGGCGGCGGCCTTCTTCACGACTTTGCGGGCGGCCTTCTTGACGGCTTTCTTCGCCGTCTTCTTGGCAGCTGCCTTCTTCACGGCCTTCTTCGCCGTCTTCTTGGCGGCGGCCTTCTTCACGGCCTTCTTCACGGCCTTCTTCGCGGTTTTCTTGGCAGCAGCCTTCTTGACCGCCTTCTTCGCGGCAGCCTTCTTGGCAGGAGCCTTCTTCGCGGCGGCCTTCTTCTTCGGCGCAGCCTTCTTCTTCGCGGCCTTCTTCGGCGCAGCAGCCGGTGCGGCCGGCGCAGGCGCGGCGGCTACGGGAGCGGCGATCACCGGTGCCGCGGGGGCGTCCGGCGTGACAGCGTCTTTCACTTCGATTTCGGTATCGATGGACATGCGGGTGTTCCCCTCGGGAGATGATCCAGGCGTGGCGGTGATTGGTCAGAACTTGCCGTAATACCCTTCCTTCAAGGCATCGAACAGGTTGGCTGCGGTGTGCAGTTCACCGTCGTATTCCACTTCTTCGTTGCCTCGAAGTTCGATAACGCTACCGTCTTCCAGTTCGAAGTGGTAGAGGGTGTTCGCAAGGTCGGCCTCCTTCACCAGCACGCCCTGGAAGGCGGCGGGGTTGAAGCGGAAGGTGGTGCAGCCTTTCAGTCCCTGCTTGTAGGCGTAGAAGTAGATGTCCTTGAAGTCTTCGTAGGGGTAGTCGGTGGGCACGTTCGCGGTCTTGGAGATCGACGAATCGACCCACTTCTGCGCGGCCGCCTGGATGTCGACGTGCTGCTTCGGGCCGATGTCGTCGGCGGCGACGAAGTAGTCCGGCAGCCTGGCCTGCGGGTCGTCGGCGAACGGCATCGCGCTGGCGTTGATGAGCGCGCGGTAGGCGAGCAGCTCGAAGCTGTACACCTCGACCTTTTCCTTGGTCTTGCGGCCCTCGCGGATGACGTTGCGCGAGTAGTGGTGGGCGAAGCTGGGCTCGATGCCGTTGGAGGCGTTGTTGGCGAGCGACAGCGAGATGGTGCCGGTGGGCGCGATCGAGCTGTGGTGGGTGAAGCGCGCGCCGGTCTCGGCCAGCTCGGCCACCAGGTTCGGCGCCACTTCGGCCACGCGCTGCATGTAGCGGCTGTACTTCGCGTGCAGCACGCGGCCGGGGATGGCGTCGCCGGCCTTCCAGCCGTCCTGCGCCATTTCCGGGCGACGGCGCAGCATGTCGCCGGTGACGGCGTAGTCCTTGGCGAGGATGGGCGCGGGGCCCTTCTCCTTCGCCAGGTCCAGCGCCACTTCCCAGCCGGCCACGGCCATCTCGCGCGAGACGTCCTCGGTGAACGACACCGCGTCCTCGCTGCCGTAGCGCATCTTGAGCATGGTGATGGTGGAGCCGAGGCCCAGGTAGCCCATGCCGTGGCGACGCTTGCCCATGATCTCGTCGCGCTGCTGCTGCAGCGGCAGGCCGTTGATCTCCACCACGTTGTCGAGCATGCGGGTGAAGATCTTCACCACCTCGCGGTACTCGTCCCAGTCGAAGCGCGCCTTCGGCCCGAACGGATCGCGCACGAAGGTGGTGAGGTTGATCGAGCCGAGCAGGCAGGAGCCGTAGGGCGGCAAGGGCTGCTCGCCACAGTTGTGTGCGTGCAGGCCGTTGCCGTCGAACGTGTTGATGCCGGGCACCTGCACGTCGTAGACATCCTCGGTGCCATCGGCGGCGAGGCTTTCCACGGTGGCAACGAAGCGGGCGCGGTTCAGCGCGCGGCGATAGCCACCCAGCGCAGCCTTGAGGCGCGTCGCCTTGTCGCTGTCGGCGAAGCCGACCAGCTCGGCATAGCGCGCCAGCGACTCCCCGGCGATCACCAGTTCGTGCTGCGCCGCGGTGGCGTAGGCACGCTCGCCGCCGTGGCCATCCGGGAGCACCGAACTGCCTGCGGCGCGACGGTCGCGGTAGATGCGGGAAGGAATGCCCAAGCGCAGCAGCATGCGCTGCACCGCCTCCAGCCGCGGCAGGTCCGACTGCGCCAGGCGCACGGATACGCCCTTGACCTGGCTGCCCTGCACGGAACCGTCGGCGTCGAAGAAACCGCGCAGGAAGCCACGGTAGGCCTCGCTGGAGGCCCGCTCCAGCATCGGCGTGATCGCCTTGTCGCCGGGCGCCATGCCCAGCCCGAAAGCGAGGTCGCGCAGCGCGGCGGACTTCAGACGGAATTCGTTGCGCCCCGCCACTTCCGACCAGCCGGCGAAGTCCGCACGATGCGGCAGCGTCCCGGCGCAGCGCAGCGCCTCGGCCATCAGCGCCTGCGCACCGCAGCCACCGACACCGTTGACCGCAGCCGCCTGCGGCCATGCCGACAGGATGGCCATGTCGCGCTTGAGCGTACCGTCGCCGACCAGCAGGCCGAGCAGATAGCCCTGTTCGGCGGTGAGGTCGCCCGCCCACTGCGCGTTGGCGCGATGGTCGTTGAGCAGCAGCTTGTCTCCGGGCCTGAGCGCACCGGCAGCGCACCACTCGGTATCCACGCTCCAGCGCGTGGCGCGGGTGACCCGGCGCACGCGGTGATCGTCGGTGAGGCGCAGGCGATAGCCTTCCTCGGTGGCCAGCGCCAGTACCGGCTTGGTGGCGGTGCGGAAGAAACCCTCGGCGCCGCTGGCGTGGTCGCGCCCGTCGACACGCGCCTGGAACGCGCGACCAAGCAGGTCGCTCACCTGGCGCGGGCCTTCAGCGGTCTGCACCCAGGTGTCAGCCGTGACGCAGGGGTTGGTGGCGCGGATGTGCTCGCACCACCAGTTGTTGTTCATCTCGTTGACCTTGTCGATCAGGATGAAGCCGGGCTCCGCGTAGTCGTACGTGGAGACCATGATCATGTCCCACAGGTGCCGCGCGCGGATGTGGCCGTAGATGCGGCAGGCGACCAGGCCGTCGGCGCGGTCCACGTAGTTCTGGTGGGNGGGCCATTCGCGCCACACGACCTGGGCGGGGTCGTCGAGATCGACCTCGTTGCGCTCCTTGACGTGCNCCGGGAACACCAGCGGCCAGTCCTGGTCGTGCTCCACCGCCTGCATGAAGCCGTCGGTGACCAGCAGCGAGAGGTTGAACTGGCGCAGGCGGCCGTCCTCGCGCTTGGCGCGGATGAATTCCTTGACGTCCGGGTGGCTGACGTCGAACGTGCCCATCTGCGCGCCGCGGCGGCCGCCGGCGGACGAGACGGTGAAACACATCTTGTCGTAGATGTCCATGAAGGACAGCGGGCCGGAGGNGTAGGCGCCCGCGCCCGACACGTAGGCGCCGCGCGGACGCAGCGTGGAGAACTCGTAGCCGATGCCGCAGCCGGCCTTCAGCGTGAGGCCCGCCTCGTGCACCTTCTCGAGGATGTCGTCCATCGAGTCGTGGATGGTGCCCGACACGGTGCAGTTGATCGTGGAGGTGGCAGGCTTGTGTTCCAGCGCGCCGGCGTTGGAGGNGATGCGGCCGGCCGGGATCGCGCCGCGGCGCAGCGCCCACAGGAAACGCTCGTTCCAGTGTTCGCGCAACTCGGGCGTGGCTTCCACTTCGGACAGCGCGCGTGCCACGCGCTGCCAGGTGCCGTCGATGTCGGCGTCGACCGGCTCGCCGGCCTTGGTCCGCAGACGGTATTTCTTGTCCCAGATGTCCTGCGAGGCGGGCTGCAGCGGGATCGCCGTGGCGGCGTCGCGTTGCAATTCCGTACCCGTGGCTGGCGCACGCGCTGTGCTCATCGGCTTCCTGACCTCCCGGTGCGGCTTGGCGCCCGTTCTGTGTTCGTCTCGTCCATGCCGCGTGCCGTGGCGTCGCGCCGGCTGGCTGCCGTGGCGACGCCTTGCTGACCGACTGCCGGGCCTTCCCCGAAAGGCGATCCACTCCACCAGTGTTTGCCCAGACGCCTGCGGGCGGACACAAGATGTTGTGGTTGCGGCGAAGCTGCAAGTTACCCCCCGGAAGGCCCGATGTAAAGTGGCGCAAGCACGCAGTCGGATGACGGCCGTGGCACGGGAACCGCAGCACGCCCGCGGCAGTCGAAGGCGCGCCAACCACGATGCGAAAAGGAGGAGTCCGATGTCATCCCGCCAACCGCGTTTCACGCACTGGCTGGGCGGCGCGCTGGCGCTGCTGCTGGGGGTCGCCCTGCCCGGCGCCGGCCGCGCCGCGATGCCTCCCGCCGTGGACGGCCAGGCGATGCCCTCGCTGGCGCCGATGCTGGAGCGCGTCACGCCGGCGGTGGTGAACATCTCCAGCAAGACCCGGGTGCAGGTGCGCAATCCGTATTTCGACGACCCGGTGTTCCGCCAGTTCTTCGGCCTGCCCGCGGTGCCGCGCCAGCGGGTGGAACAGAGCCTGGGCTCGGGCGTGATCGTGGACGCGGCCAAGGGCTACATCCTCACCAACAACCACGTGGTGGGCGGCGCGGACGACATCACGGTGACGCTGCAGGGCGGCCGCAGCTACAAGGCCAGACTGGTGGGCACCGACCCCGACACCGACGTGGCGGTGGNGCAGATCAACGCGCCGAACCTGCAGGCGCTGCCGCTGGCCGATTCATCCAAGCTGCGCGTGGGCGATTTCGTGGTGGCGGTGGGCGAGCCGTTCGGGCTGAGCGAGACGGTCACCTCCGGCATCGTCTCCGCGCTGGGCCGCTCCGGGCTGGGCGGCTCGGGCTACCAGAACTTCATCCAGACCGACGCCTCGATCAATCCAGGCAACTCCGGCGGCGCGCTGGTGAACCTGCGCGGCCAGCTGGTGGGCGTCAACACCATGATCTTCTCGCCCTCGGGCGGCAACGTGGGCATCGGCTTCGCGATCCCCAGCAACCTCGCCGCCGAGGTGATGCAGCAGCTGATCGCGCACGGCAAGGTGCAGCGCGGCACGCTGGGCCTGCAGACGCAGGACATCACCCCGCGCATCGCGCAGTTGCTGAACCTCGGCCAGGACAAGGGCGTGGTGGTCACCGGCGTCAACGCGGGCTCGCCGGCCGAACAGGCCGGCCTGCAGTCGGGCGACGTGCTCNCCTCGATCAACGACAAGCCGCTGCGCGACGTGAACGAGCTGCGCAACACCGAGGGCCTGCTGCCGGTGGGCAGCACGGTGAAGCTGGGCGTGCTGCACGACGGCAAGCCGCGCGTGGCCAGCGCCCAGTTGCGCCCGGAGAAGATCGCCAGCGTCGACGGCGGCAAGCTCGATCCGCGCCTGGCCGGCGTCACGTTCAGCGAACTGGGCCAGAGCGAGCGCAGCCAGGGCATGTACGGCGTGGCGGTGAGCGCGGTGCGGCCGAACAGCCACGCCGCCGCGGGCGGTCTCAAGGCCGGCGACATCGTGATCGGCGTGGGCAATGCGCGCATCACCGACCTGCGCATGCTGAACCAGCTTGCCGGGGTGCGGCCGCGCCAGCTGGTGCTGATCGTGGCCGATACCGATGGCACGCATTACGTGCTGATCCAGTGACCGGCGCACGGGAAGGCGGCCTTGCGCCGCTTTCCCGTCCCGGCGCCGCGCCCGGCCACCGGCGCCTGCGCGGCACGACATGACGCAACGCACCCGTACAGGCGCATCCACGTCGCACAAGCGCATGAACGGGCTTGATGTTTTCTGTTCAGACCGATGGAATATCCTGCGATCATCCGCCCCGTGCGTCGGCCGGGATCAAGCGTCGCCCGCCTCACATTCGCGTCATCCATTCCTGTCACCCACTTCCAGTCGGGGTTCTCCATCATCATGTCCGTCCGTGCTGTCCGCCTGTTGTCCGTCCTCCTGCTCGGCGCCTGCCTCGTCGCGCCGGCCTACGCCAAGGCCACCCATCCCGCCCGCCACAAGGCCACCAGCAGCAAGAGCAGCAAGTCGCCTGCGCTGATCTGGCGCGGCGACGTCACCACCGCCCATGGCGTGGTCACCGAGATGGCCAAACTGTGGGAGAAGGAGGGCCACGGCCGCATCGAGATGCAGCCGTTCAACACCGCCTCCGGCATCGATGCGGTGGCCAGCGGTTCGGCCGACATCGCCGGCAGCGCGCGCCCCGGCGACGGCAGCGCCCAGGACAGCCACCTCACCTTCACCCCGGTGGCCTGGGACGGCCTGGCGATGATCACCAATCCGGCCAACCCGGTGCGCAGCCTCACCCTGCGCCAGCTGCACGAGATCTACTTCGGCAAGATCACGAACTGGAAGGACGTGGGCGGCCGCGACGCGCCGATCGACCTGTACTCGGTGTTCAGCCCCAACGACGGCGTGGAATACAGCCTGCGCACGCTGCTGTTCGGCCGCGGCGACCAGCAGATCTCCGCGCCGCGCCTGTACCTCAACACCAAGGCGCTGGAGGAAGGCATCGCGCTGAACCCGAACGGCCTGGGCCTGTCCACGCTGAGCAACGTGGCCGGCAATCCCAAGCTGCGCACGATCCCGATCGACGGCGTGGCGCCCACCGTGGCGAACATCGCCGACGGCAGCTACCCGCTGTACATCCCGCTGTTCCTGGTGACCAACCCGAGCAGCCCGAAGGCGACCCAGACCCAGGCGTTCATCGACTTCCTGCAGACCGACAAGGCCAAGAGCGTGCTGCGCGACCACTTCGTGCTGCCGTACGCGGACGGCGCCGGGCTGGTGGCGATGGACCAGGCGCGCCGCGAAAAGGTCTACGCCCAGTCGACCAACTCCTCGGCCAAGCCGCCGCTCGCCGCGCCGGGCGCCAGCTACGCCGCGGCCGCCGCCGTGGCGCCGACCTCGGAGCGCACGCTGGAAGCGCGCGCCGCGATGGACAAGCGCGACGCCGCGGCGAAGGCCTCGGCCGCCGGTGCGCGCAAGTCCTACGTCGTGGTCAAGGGCGACACCTTGTCCGGCATCGCGAAGAAGAACGGCGTGAGCGTGACCGACCTGCGCGACTGGAACAGCCTCAAGAACGACAACATCAAGCTCGGCCAGTCGCTGCAGGTCGGCCGCGACTGACGCCGTGATCCGCGCCGTCACGCTCGACCTGGACGACACCTTGTGGCCGGTGCTGCCGGCCCTGGACCAGGCGGACCGGGCGGTGGACGACTACCTGCGCGAACACTGGCCCGAGGTGGCTCGCGCGTGGCCGATAACGGCCATGCGCGAGCTGCGCGCCCGGGTCGCCGCCGAGCGGCCCGACCTCGCCCACGACTTCACCACCCAGCGCCGGCTCACCCAGCAGCACGCGTTCGCCGCCTGCGGCATCGCCGACGCGCCGCTGGACGCGCTGTGGGAGATCTACTACGCCGCGCGCAACGCGGTGCAGCCCTGGCCCGACAGCCTGCCCGCGCTCGAACGCCTCACCGCGTGCTGGCCGCTGGCCAGCCTCACCAACGGCAACGCCGACCTGGCGCGCACCGGCGTGCAGGCGCATTTCGCCCACCACGTATGCGCGCGCGACGTGGGCGTGGGCAAGCCCGATCCGCGCATCTTCCTCGCCGCCGTGGCGCGCTTCGGCGTGACGCCGGGCGAGGTGCTGCACGTGGGCGACGATCCCGAGCTGGACGTGGTCGGCGCACGCCGCGCCGGGCTGCGCGCCGCCTGGATCAACCGCCATGGCGACGCCTGGCCTGCCGCGCTGGGGCCGCCGCCCGAACTCGAACTGCGCGACCTGGGCGAACTGGCCGACTGGCTGGAAGCCGCGCCCACCGCGCGCTAGCCGCTTCCAGGCACCGTGCCGCGGCGTGACCCTGCCGCGGCTTCGGCGCATGATTGATGTTTGCGCACCCTGCGTGTCCTGTCCGCTGAAGGAAAACCATGTCCGCCCTGATCGATCGCTCGTCCGCGCCGCGCCACCTCGTCGGCATCGAGGCCACCGACGCCCGCCACCTGCCGGCCGTCCGCAAGAAGCTGGACGCCGCACAGCGCCGCTGGCTGGACGCGAACGGCTTCGACGCCAGGCCCGGCAGCGCGATCCTGCTCCCGGACGCGCAAGGCAAGCTGGCGCACGTGCTGGTGGGCGTGGATGCGGCCGATCCGCTGGCCGCGCTGGCCGCGCTGCCGATGAGCTTGCCCGAAGGCGTCTACCAGCTCGCCGGCGGCGGCACGCCGCTCGATCCGGTGCAGGCCGCGCTGGGCTGGGCGCTGGGCGCCTACCAGTTCACCCGCTACCGCAAGGCGCCGCGCGCGCCGGCCACGCTGGCGGTGGACGGCGCCACGCTGGCCGCGGTGCAGCCGCTGGTCGCGGCCACCGCGCTGGTGCGCGACCTGGTCAACACGCCCACCGAGGACATGGGCCCCGAGCAACTGGGCAAGGCGATCAAGCACCTGGGCAAGGCGCACAAGGCCAAGGTGCGCGACTGGGTGGGCGACGAGCTGCTGAAGGCGAACTTCCCCACCATCCACGCCGTGGGCCGCGCCAGCCATCGCGAACCGCGGCTGGTCGAGCTGAGCTGGGGCAAGTCCGAACATCCGAAGCTGGTGATCGTCGGCAAGGGCGTGTGCTTCGACACCGGCGGCCTGGACCTCAAGTCCGCCGACGGCATGCGCTGGATGAAGAAGGACATGGGCGGCGCCGCGCACGCGATCGCGCTGGCCGGCCTGGTGATGCAGGCGCAGTTGCCGGTGCGGCTCACCCTGCTGGTGCCTGCGGTGGAGAACGCGGTGAGCGGCAACGCGCTGCGCCCCGGCGAAGTCGTCGTCACCCGCGCCGGCCACAGCGTGGAGATCGACAACACCGACGCCGAAGGCCGGCTGGTGCTGTGCGACGCGCTGGCCTACGGCGCCGAGCAGCGGCCGGAACTGATGCTGGACTTCGCCACGCTCACCGGCGCCGCACGCGTGGCGCTCGGCCCCGACCTCCCCGCGCTGTTCGGCAACGACGACGCGCTGGCCGACGCCGCGCTGGCGGCGGGCAAGACGACGGCCGATCCGCTGTGGCGGCTGCCGTTGTGGCGCCCCTACCGCAAGATGCTCGATTCCGGCATCGCCGACTTCGCGAACGCCGGCCCCTCGCGCCATGCCGGCGCGATCACCGCCGCGCTGTACCTGGAACGCTTCGTGCCGGACGGCCTGCCCTGGCTGCACCTGGACACCTACGCATGGAACGACGCCGACCGCCCGGGTCGCCCGCGTGGCGGCGAGGCGATGGGCGTGCGCGCGCTGTTCGCGTTGCTGCAGCAGCGCTACGGCAAGCGGCCGGCCTGAGACGACATGCCCGCTTTCACGGGAGTGCCGCCAACGGATCCCGATCTGCGCCGGGACGGCGGGCGTCGCCGGTCCGGGCATGACTTCCGGCGATGTCGCGTCGGGCGGCAAGCTGGCATGGTAGAGAACTGACCCCTGCGGACATCCTCATGCGCCCTCACCTGCTCGCGCTCAGCCTCACCCTGGCCCTGGGTCTCGCCGGCCCGGCCTTCGCCCAGTCCGGCGCCACGCCGCCCGCGCAACCCGCACTCACCGCCCTGACCAAGGATTCCGGCACGCCGATGCCGGCCGAGCAGAAGCGCGTGCACTTCGACCACGCCGAGCTGCACATCGCGGTGCATCCGGATACGCAGAGCATCGACGGCAAGGCCACGCTCAGCTTCAGCGCGCTCGCGCCCACCGACGTGCTGCTGCTCGATCTCGACCGCANCCTGCCGGTAAGCGCGGTCGGCGTGGACGGCAAGGCGCTGCCCGCCGGCGCGTGGAGCAATCCCGACGGCCGCCTGCGCATCCAGCTGCCGCACGCCGTGGCCAAGGGCGGCAAGGTCAGCGCCACCATCACCTACGGCGGCAAGCCGCACGTGGCGAAGAAGGCGCCGTGGGACGGCGGCTTCGTGTGGAGCCACACGAAGGACGGCCAGCCCTGGGTGGGCAGCGCGGTGGAAGGCGAAGGCTGCGACCTGTTCTGGCCCTGCGTCGACCAGCCCGACGGCAAGCCGGACCTGCTGGACCTCTACGTCACCGTGCCCAAGCCGCTGGTGGCGCCGGGCAACGGCGTGTTCGTGGGCGTGACCGAGCAAGGCGACACGCGCACCTACCACTGGCGCGCGAAACATCCCACCACCTACGCCGTGTCGATCAACGTGGGGCCGTACCGGGAACTCAAGGGCGAGTACCGCAGCCGCTACGGCAACACGATCCCGCTCTACTACTGGTATCTGCCCGGCGAGGAGGCGCAGGCCAGGGCGCTGTTCGCCGAGTTCCCGCGCATGCTGGATTTCTTCGAGGCGAAGATCGGCCCCTACCCCTGGGGCGACGAGAAGATGGGCGTGGTGGAAACCCCCTACGAGGGCATGGAACACCAGACCATCAACGCCTACGGCAACCACTACGCGCAGGACGGCAACGGCTTCGACTGGCTGCTGCAGCACGAGTTCTCGCACGAGTGGTTCGGCAACCAGATGACCAACGCGAACTGGGACGACATGTGGCTGCACGAGGGCTTCGCCNCCCTGATGCAGCCGCTGTACGCGCGCCATCTGAACGGCGACGCGGCCTACTACGCGTGGCTCAACCGCCTGCGCATGATGATCGCGAACCGCCACCCGGTGGTGTCCGGCCAGCCGCGTACCGAGGAGGCGGTGTACGACGACAGCCGCGGCGGCCCCGGCCAGGACATCTACAACAAGGGCGCGCTGATGCTGCAGACGCTGCATCACCTGATCGGCGACCAGGCGTTCTACGACAGCATCCGCGAGCTGGTGTACGGCCGCCCCGATCCGAAGCCCGGCAACTTCGTGCCGCAATACCGCAGCACCGCCGACTACATGCGCATCGTGAACCGGGTGACCGGCAAGGATTACGACTGGTTCTTCAAGGTCTACCTGTACCAGGCCGCGCTGCCCAAACTCGACGCGCAGCGCCACGGCGACACGCTGGACCTGCGCTGGGAAGCGCCCGCCAAGCTGCCGTTCCCGATGCCGGTGGACGTGCAGGTGGACGACGCGGTGCACACCGTGCCGATGGCCGACGGCCACGGCAGCCTCGCGGTGCCGGCCGGCGCGCTGGTGACGATCGACCCGCACTCCGTGCTGCTGCGCGACGAACCGCGCATCACCGAATTCCAGCAATGGATGCAGCAGCAGCGCAGGGAGCGCAAGGCGGCGAAGCCTTAGGGATGCCGTGATTTTCGCTCGTCATCCCAGCGAAGGCTGGACAAGCGCAAAGCGCGTAGAGCGCCTGCAGGGCGGCCCCGAAGGGGCCAGCGCAGCGAGTCATCCAGTGCCTTTGTGTTCGGTGGCTTACAGGCACTGGATCCCAGCTTTCGCTGGGATGACGAGCAGACCGCTGGAATAACGGGCAAGCCGCGGGAATGACGAGCACGGGCAGCCGATCAATCAGGCCTTCGCTTGGGCGTTGTGGTCAGCCCGCGCCGGACAAGCCGCCCCTGATCCGGCGCAGCCGCTCCCGCACGGCACGCAGGCCACGCAGCAGCTTGGGCAGCAGCCAGCACAGCAGCAGCACGAACAGCGCCAGCAACACCAGCATGGCCACTGGGTGGTGCCACATCAGCCAGAGGCCGCCCATCCAGGTGAGGTCCTCGCCCGCACTGGCCGTCCAGTTGCTCACCGGTTCGGGCGAGGTGTTGATGAGCGCGCGGCCGCCGGTCTTCGCCAGGTGCGTGCCCGCGGTGAGCGCGCCGCCCAGCAGCGCTGCCGCCACCTGCGTGCCCGCGCCCGAGTCGCGGAACACGCCCCAGGCCAGCAGCATGCCCACCGGGATGCGGATGAAGGTATGCACCGCGTCCCACACGCTGTCGAAGGCGGGCACCTTGTCCGCGAGGAACTCGCCCAGCCCCAGCACGCCGGACACCACCAGCACCCAGGTATCGCCGAGCATCGCCAGGCCCGGCGGCAGGTGCACCCAGCCCAGCCGCCCGAGCAGGCCGGCGACGAACACGGTGGCGTACAGGCGGAAGCCGCTGGCCCAGGCCAGGCCTCCGGCCAGCGCTACGTTCGACAACGGATCCATGGCGATGCTCCTGCGCCGTGCACGGCGACACGCTCGCGCACCGTCGGTCCGGGGTCAAGCCCCGCGCCGTCCGCGGGATCTTGCGGCCACGCGCCGGGACATGCGGATGCGCCAACGACAAGGGGCGCCGCGGCGCCCCTTGGGTAGGTAGAACGGCGCCGGCGCGCCTCAGCGCGTGGAGGCTGGCGCGGCAGGCTTGTCGGTGCCTGCCAGCTCCTTGGCGAGATAGTTGCTGCCGGGCGGCAGGATCACGGCGCCGAGCTTGGGGTCCGCCTTCAGCATGCCCACCTCGTCGGCCACGATGTGCGCGGCCTCGCGCAGCAGCGCGTCCGGCGCCTTCTTCGCGTCCTTCTCCTGCTTGAGCTCGCTCTTCAGGCTGCGCTCGCTGGGATCGAGGCCGTCGTCCAGCGCGCTGTCCTCGTCCTTCATGTAGGCGTCGCCGCCGTCGATCGCCTTCTGGCGCGTGCGGAAGCTGGCCTGGGTTGCGTCCAGCTGCTTGCGCTCGGCCTCGCGCTTGGCGAAGTTCAGCGACACCGTGGTCTGGTCGCGCATCGTCCGGTACTGCGCCAGCTCGTCCAGCATCAGCTTCCACGCCGGCGACTTCGCCACGCGCGCGGCGTGCAGGCTCTCCAGCTGCGGCAGGTAGGCCTTCACGTCGCCTTCGGCCTGGTAGCTCGCGGGCGGGATGTGCGTCCACGGCAGGGCGTTGTCGTAGGTGGATTCGCCGAAGTCCTTGGACTCGCCGTTCCTGGGGAACAGGAAGTCCGGCGTCACGCCCTTGATCTGGGTGGAGCCGCCGTTGATGCGGAAGAATTCCTGCACGGTCATCTTCAGCTCGCCGTACTGCGGCTTGCCCTCGGCGTTCTGGCTGAAGCGGTCGAGGTCGATCAGGGTCTGCACGGTGCCCTTGCCGAAGGTGGGCGTGCCGATGATCAGGCCGCGGCCGTAGTCCTGGATCGCGGCGGAGAAGATCTCCGAGGCGGAGGCGGTGCCGCGGTTCACCAGCACCGCGAGCGGGCCGTTCCACACCGGCTCGGCGTTGTCCGCGCCCTGCACGTCGACCTGGCCGCGCGCATCGCGCACCTGCACCACCGGACCCTTGCCGGTGAACAGGCCGGTCAGCGAATCGGCCTCGGCCAGCGAGCCGCCGCCGTTGTTGCGCAGGTCCACCACCACGCCCTGCACGCCGGCCGTCTTCAGCTCGCCCAGCAGCTTGGCCACGTCGCGGGTGGCGCTGCGGTAGTTCTTGTCGCCTTCGCTGCGCGCGCCGAAGTCGGAGTAGAAGCTCGGCAGGTCGATCACGCCGATCTTGCGCACCGTGTCGCCGTCCTTGACGTCGATGATCTTCTTCTTGGCCGCGCTTTCCTCGATGTTGACCTTCTTGCGCACCAGGCTGATCAGCTCGTGCTTGCCGTCCGGACCGGCGTCGGCGGGCAGGATCTCCAGCCGCACCGTGGNGTCCTTCTTGCCGCGGATCAGGTTGACCACGTCGTCCAGGCGCCAGCCGATCACGTCGACGATGGGGCCGCTGTCGCCCTGGCTCACGCCCACGATGCGGTCGCCGGGCTTGAGCTTGCCGGACTTGTCCGCCGGGCCGCCGGGGATCAGGGTGAAGATCGTGGTGTAGTCGTCGCGCGCCTGCAGCTGCGCGCCGATGCCTTCCAGCGAGAGCTTCATCTGGATCGCGAAGTTCTCCGCCTGGCGCGGGCTGAGGTAGTCGGTATGCGGGTCGGTGGTCTCGGCATACGCGGTCATGAAGGTCTGGAACGCGTCCTCGCCGTCCAGCTGCTTCACGCGCTCGATGTAGTTCGTGTAGCGCTTGGTCAGCGTCTTGCGGATGTCGTCGTCGCTCTTGCCGGCGAGCTTGAGCCGCAGCCAGTCGTTCATCGTGCGCTTGCGCCACAGGTCGTTCAGCGCCGCGTCGTCCTTAGCCCAGGTGGCTTTCTTGCGGTCGTAGTTGTAGCTCTCGTCGCCGTCGAAGTCGAAGCCGTTCTTGAGCAGGCCGCGCGCGTAGCTCATGCGCTCGACCGCACGCTGCAGGAAGCGGTTGTAGATCGCGAACGGCGCACTGAGATCCTGGTTCCAGATCGCGTCGTCGAACTTGGTCTTGTACGGGTCGAACTGGTCGATGTCCTGCTGGGTGAAGAACACCTTGTCGCCGTCCAGCAGCTTCAGGTAGTCCTTGTAGATCTTCGCCGACATCGCATCGTCGAGCGGCTGCGCGTCGTAGTGGAAGCGGGTGAGAAAACGCGCGGAGAGCTGCGCCGCCTGCGCCTGGGTGGGCGTGGGATTGAGCGGCCAGGTGGCCGCCTTGCGGTTGCCCCCGGCGCCGAGGTCGGCGGCCGATTGCGCGTACGTGCAGGTGACAGTCAGTGCCAGCAGCAGGGCCAACGCGGGACGAAAGGTCATGGGGTTCTCAGGGAGGAGCGTGGTGAGCGGCGACGCCGGCTGCATGGGCTTGCAGGTCGGCGTGGTAGGACGAGCGCACCAGCGGTCCGGAGGCGACGTGATGGAAACCCATCGCTTCGCCTTCCAGGCGCAGGTCGTCGAATTCTTCGGGCGTCCAGTAGCGCACCACCGGGTGGTGGTGCGGCGTGGGCTGCAGGTACTGGCCGATGGTGATCATCTCGACGTCATGGGCGCGCAGGTCGCGCAAGGTCTCGATCACCTGTTCGCGGGTCTCGCCCAGGCCCAGCATGATGCCGGACTTGGTCGGCACGTCCGGATGCTGCGCCTTGAAGCGCTTGAGCAGGTCCAGCGACCACTGGTAGTCGGCGCCCGGGCGCACTTCGCGGTAGAGGTGCGGCACGGTTTCCAGGTTGTGGTTGAACACGTCCGGCGGGAAGTCGTGCAGCACTTCCAGCGCGCGCTCCATGCGGCCCTTGCCGCGGAAGTCCGGGGTGAGGATCTCGATGCGGATCGCCGGGCTGGCGTGGCGCACCGCGCGTATGCACGCGGCGAAATGCTCGGCGCCGCCGTCGCGCAGGTCGTCGCGGTCCACCGAGGTGATCACCACGTACTTCAGGCGCATGTCGCGGATGGTCTCGGCCAGGCGCGCCGGCTCCAGCGGATCGGGCGCGGCCGGGCGGCCGTGCGCCACGTCGCAGAACGAGCAGCGCCGCGTGCACACCTCGCCCAGGATCATGAAGGTGGCGGTGCCGTGGCTGAAGCACTCGTGGATGTTCGGGCAGGAGGCTTCCTCGCACACCGTCACCAGCGCGTTCTCGCGCAGGCGCGCCTTCAGCTGCTGCACGGCGTTGCCCTGCGGCAGGCGCACGCGGATCCAGCTGGGCTTGCGCAGCGTGGGCACCGCGGTGTCGAAGCCCGCGCGGNTCAGCGCGATCTTGTCGTTGCCGATCTGCTTCTCCGCCGCGGACGTGCCGGCGACGACGCTGATCGGAATGGACTTGCCGGGGGAAACGGTAGCTTCGCTCATGCAGACTTGCTCAGACCGCTACACGAGCGGGGAGTTCGGGGATGACGGGGGCGGCGGCCTCGGCACGGAAACCGAACTGGCGGGAGAATTCCTCCACCAGCACGTCCTCCNCCTCGGCCAGCCGCGACGGGCCGCCCAAGTCTAGCACCTGGGTCACCGCCAAACCCTTGTAGCCGCAAGGGTTGATGCGGTGGAAGGGCTCGAGGTTCATGTTCACGTTGAAGGCCAGGCCGTGGAAGCTGCAGCCGCGGCGCACGCGCAGGCCCAGCGCGGCGACCTTGGCGTCGGCCACGTAGACGCCCGGCGCGCCTTCCCGGCGCACGGCGACGATGTTCCAGTGCGCCAGCGTATCGATGATGGCCTGCTCGATCCGGTGGACCAGCTCGCGCACGCCCAGCCCGGCGCGGCGCAGGTCGATCAGCGGGTAGCCCACGATCTGGCCGGGCCCGTGGTAGGTCACCTGGCCGCCACGGTCCACCGGGATCACCGGGATCTCGCCCGGCGCCAGCACGTGTTCCATCTTGCCGGCCTGGCCCAGGGTGAACACCGGGTCGTGCTCGAGCAGCCAGAACTCGTCCACCGTGTCGGCGGTGCGGTTGTCGGTGAACGCGCTCATCGCCTTCCACGTCGTCTCGTAGCGCTGGCGGCCGAGGCGACGGATGGCGAGGGGGCGGGGTTCGGTATTCAGGATGGGGGATTCGGGGGTCACGGTGGCCATGCAGCCTTGTGTATTTCCGGGGACGGGAGCCGCGCGATTCAAGCCTGGCACGGGGCTGCGGGCGCGGCTCTTGCGTATCCCGAATCCCTCATCCCGAGTCCCGGCCTCACAGCGTGTACCGGATATCCGGATCGGCGCGCAGCGCGGCATGCGCGCTGTCGTACTGCTCGCGGCTGTCGCAGCGGAAGCTCACGGTGACCGAGACGTAGTTGCCGCCGCCGGAGTGGCGGTGGCGCACGGTTTCGTGCAGCACGTGCAGGCCGGCCAGTTCCAGCAGCTGCGGCACGCGGGTGGGCAGGCCGGCCTCGGCCTTGCCCACCGCGGTGATCTCGAACTCGCCGGGAAACTGGAAGCCCTTGCCTTCCCGCTTCGCCTGGCTGAAGTCGATCTCGTGCATCACTTGGTGCTCGATGCGGCGGCCGGCGCGGGGGCGTCGGCCTTCTTGCTGCCGTGGAACCACAGCAGGATGGAATCCCACAGCCGCGAGAAGAAGCCGCCCTGCGGCGCCTCGTTCAGCGCGACCAGCGGCACGTTCTGGATCGGCTGGCCGTCCAGCGTGATGCGCAGCGTGCCCACCTGCTGGCCCTTCTTGAACGGGGCGATCAGGGTGGCGGGGATGTCCATGGTGGCCTTGAGCTTGTCGTACTGGCCGGTCTTCACGGTCACCAGCACGTTCTCGGCCACGCCGATCGGCAACTGGTTGGCCTCGCCCTTCCACAGCTTCGGCGTGGCCAGCGGCTTGCTGGCGTCGTACAGCTTGTGCGTCTCGTAGAAGCGGAAGCCGTAGTTGAGCAGGGCTATCGCCGCGTCGGCACGGCCCTTGTCGGTGCTGGCGCCCATCACCACCGCGATCATGCGCTCGTCGCCGTGCGCGGCCGAGGCGGCGAGGCAGAAGCCGGCGGCGGCGGTATGGCCGGTCTTGATGCCGTCCACGGCCGGGTCGCGCCACAGCAGCGCGTTGCGGTTCTGCTGCTTGATGCCGTTCCACTCGAACTCCTTGATCTTGGAGATCGCGTAGTCCGCCGGGAAGTCGTGGATCAGCGCGCGCGACAGGATCGCGATGTCGCGCGCGGTGGAGTAGTGGTCGTCCACCGGGTAGCCGGAGGCGTTGGAGTAATGCGTGTTGGTCATGCCCAGCTGCTTGGCGTAGGCATTCATCAGGTTCGCGAAGGCGTCCTCGGAGCCGGCGGTGTGCTCGGCCAGCGCGATCGCCGCGTCGTTGCCCGACTGCACGATCATGCCCTTCAGCAGGTCGTCCAGCTCCACCTGGCTGCCCAGCTTGAGGAAGCTGGTGGAGCCGTCGGTGCTGCCGCCGCCGCTGCGCCAGGCGTGTTCGCTGATGGTGACCTGGTCCTTGTCGTGGATGCGGCCGTTGGCGATCTCGGCGGAAACCACGTAGTCGGTCATCACCTTGGTCAGCGAGGCCGGCGCGCGGCGCTCGTCGGGATTCTTCGAGGCGAGGATCTGTCCGGTGGCGTAATCCATCAGCACCCAGCTCTGGCCGTCCACTTCCGGCGGCGGCGGCACCGGCATCGCGGGCACTACCGGACGCGGCACCGCGGCAGGGCGCGGCGGCACCGGCGGCGTCTGGGCAACGGCGGCGCCGGCCACCAGGGCGGCGACGGCGAGCGGGGTCAGGATACGGCGGAGAAAGCTCATCGTGGTCTGTGGTCCCAAATGGTTTGCGAGAGGGCGCCGGAAAGGCGCCGTCCGTGGATAAACACCGCTCAGTCTACCGCGACCTGCGGCCGCGGCAGCCCCATGTCTTCGATGCGGGAGGTCACCTGGTCGGCGCGGTCCACGCCGTCCAGCGGCCCCACCCGCACGCGACGTATGGTGCGGCCGTTGATCTGAACCTCCTCCACCCGAACCGGCGCGAAGTTGGCCTGGCGCAGCCGCGCGGCCACCCGCTCGGCGTTCGCCGCATCGGAAAACGCGCCCACCTGCAGGTAGATCCCCGGCGCGGCGCGGGTGCCGGTGGCGGTGCCGGCTGTGACCGTGCGCGGCGGCGCCGGTTCCCCGCCCGGCGCGGACGGATCGATGCCCTGCACCTCGACCAGGCCGGTGCCCTTGGGCCACACGCCGATGCGCACCGCGGCGGCGTAGGACAGGTCGATGATGCGGTTCTCGTGGAACGGCCCGCGGTCGTTGACGCGCACGATCACGCTCTTGCCGTTCGCGAGGTTGGTCACCCGCGCGTAGCTCGGCAGCGGCAGCACCTTGCTCGCCGCGGTGAACTTGTACATGTCGTAGTCCTCCAGGCTGGAGGTCTTGTAGCCGTGGAACTTGTTGCCGTAGAAAGATGCGATGCCGCGCTCGTCGTAGCCGCGTGCGCTGGGCAGCACGCGGTAGCTCTGCCCCAGCACCGTGTACGGCGACTTGTTGCCGTACAGCGAGCGCGGCTCCGCCTTCGGCACCGGCTCGGGCAGCGTGGCGATGAACGCCGGCGGCGCGCCGGCGGGCGAGCTGTCGTTCTGGTCGCCGTAGCGGCGGTCCTGCGGCAGGCTGGTGTCGTCGCGATGGAACCAGCCGCGGCTCGTGCCGCCGCTTCCCGCGCCCGTCGTCGCGCTTGCGCCGCCGGGGCGGGTCGCCTTCCTGCCGCCGCAGGCGGTCAGCGCCAGCGCGACCGCCAGCAGCGCCACGCCATGCCACAACCTCATTGCATGCGGTCCGCGCTGTCCGCGCCGCCCACGCCGTCCTTGATGGCCTGCGCCAGTTGGTCCACCGCCATCGCGTACATCGGGCTCCGGTTGTAGCGGGTGATCACGTAGAAGTTGTTGAAGGTGAACCAGTGCTCCGGCCCGTTCGCGCCGTCCAGCGTCAGCAGGCTGCTGGACTCGCCGGGGTCCAGCCGCTGCACCGGCGCGTAGCCCCAGGCCTCGAGCTGTTCCAGCGGCCACTGCGGCTTGGGCGTCCAGTCGCCCAGCGCCTTCGCCGCGCCGTCCGCCTGCGCGCGCGCCGCCACCGGACCGCCGGCGACCCAGCCGTGCTTCGCGAAGTAGTTCGCCACGCTGGCGAGGATGTCGGGCAGCGAGTTCGCGAGGTCGATGCGGCCGTCGCCGTCCTCGTCCACCGCGTAGTCGCGGATGCTGTCGGGCATGAACTGGCCCCAGCCCTGGGCGCCGGCGTAGGAGCCGGTGAGCGTGTCCACCGGGCCGCCCAGATGGCTGTCCGGCAGCTCCAGCAGGGTTTTCAGCTGCTGGCGGAAATAGGTCGCGCGCTTCGGGTAGTGGAAGCCCAGCGTCACCAGCGCGTCCAGCNCCTTGTACTTGCCGGTGACGCGGCCGTAGAACGTCTCCACGCCGATGATCGCCACGATGTACTGCGGCGGCACGCCGTACTGCCGGCCGATGCGCTCCAGCAGCGCGCGATGCTCGCGGTAGAACGCCACGCCGTCGTCGATGCGCTTGTCGGTGAGGAAGATCGGCCGGTACGCGCTCCACGGCTTCGCCTCGGCCGGGCGGCTGATCGCGTCCAGGATGCCCTGCTGCACCTTCGCCTGGTCGAGCAGCGCATTCAGCGCCTGCGGACTCTTGCCGGTGTCGCGGGCCACTTCCTTCACCAGCGCCGCCTGGCCGGGATGGGTGGCGGCCACCACGGAAAAGCACGGCGTGCAGGCCAGGGCCAGAAACAGCGGTCGAAAACGGGAAAAGGAGAGCATGCCTTTGCTCATGAAATTCTTGTGTGGGGAAGCCTAGCATGCTTGTCCGCACGCGCCGACATCCGCGTGGGCACGCCTTCGTTCGACGATGGTGCGCGCTGCCCTAGTCGTGCCGCTTGCGATGCGCGTGGATCGACATCAGCATGCCGAAGCCGGTCAGCAGCGTCNCCGCCGAGGTGCCGCCGTAGCTCACCAGCGGCATCGGCACGCCCACCACCGGCAGCATGCCGGACACCATGCCGCCGTTGACGAACACGTAGACGAACAGGCTCATGCCGATCGCGCCGGCGAGCAGGCGCGAGTAGGTGTCGCGCGCCTCCATCGCGATCCACAGGCAGCGGCCGATGATGAACGCGTACAGCGCCATCATCAGGCACACGCCGACCAGGCCGAATTCCTCGGAGTACACCGCGAAGATGAAGTCGGTGGTGTGCTCGGGCAGGAAGTCCAGCCGCGACTGCGAGCTGTGCATCCAGCCCTTGCCGAACACGCCGCCGGAGCCCACCGCGATCTGCGACTGGATGATGTGCCAGCCGTTGCCCAGCGGATCGGACTCCGGGTTGAGCAGGGTCAGCACGCGGTCGCGCTGGTACTGGTGGATGACGGGCAGGTGCCAGATCACCGGCACCATCGCGGCCGCGCTGCCCAGCAGCAGGCCGATGCGCCACCACGCCATGCCGGAGAGGAACAGCGCAAACGCGCCGGCCGCCGCCACCAGCAGCGCCGTGCCCAGGTCCGGCTGCTTGGCGATCAGCGCGGCGGGAATCGCGATCAGGATGCCGACCATCGCGATGTCCTTCCAGCCCGGCGGCAGCTGGCGCGGGTGCAGGTACCAGGCCACCATCATCGGCATGGTGAGCTTGACCAGCTCGGACGGCTGGAAGCGCATCACGCCCAGGTTGAGCCAGCGGTCGGCGCCGCGGCCCTCGCCCAGCACCGCCACCACGATCAGCAGGAAGGTGCTGCCGGCATACAGCCATGGCGTCCAGTTGCGCAGCACCGAGGGCGGAATGCGCGAGACCAGCAGCAGCAGCGCGAAGCCCAGCCCGAAGCGCATGGCCTGGCCGCCGACCAGCGGGAAGCTGCCGTCGGCGGCGCTGTACAGCGTGGTCAGCCCGGTGCCGGCCAGCAGCAGCAGGCCGAGCGCCAGCGGCAGGTCGACCCGCGGCCGGGTCAGCACGCGGTGCAGCAGGCGTCGCGTCCGTACGTGCAGCGCCTCGATCATGGCGGCGTCTCCTGCGTGGTGGCCTCGGCCGGCTCGTCCTCCGGCGCGTCGGGCAGCGACGCGGCCGGCGCGGGCGCCGGCGCGCTGCGGCTGCCTTCCGGCGGCAGCGGCGTGTCCGGCGGCGCGTCCGGCTGGGTGGCCAGCCAGGCGTCCAGGATCTTGCGCGCGATCGGGCCGGCCGAGGAAGCGCCCCAGGCGCCCTGTTCCAGCACGACCACCACCGCGATGCGCGGGTTCTCGGCCGGCGCGAACATCTCGAACCAGGCGCGGTGGCGGCTGGCCAGGTAGGCGAGGTTCTTGTTCTCGTTGTAGGCGTCGGTGCGGCGCGAGTAGCGTTCGGCGGTGCCGCTCTTGCCGGCGATGGTGTACGGGAAGCCCCTGCCCAGCCCGTAACCGGTGCCGCGCGGGTCGTTCACCACCAGCTGCATGCCCTGCTCCACCGCCTGCCAGCTGGCCTGGTTGGTGACCAGCGACGGTCCGCTGGGCGGATTGGGCAGCGGCAGCCTGGGCGCATCCACGCCGGTCTGGGTGGCCATCACCAGCCGCGGCGCGTACGGCACGCCGCGCCCGGCCAGCGTGGCCAGCGCATGCGCCAGCTGCAGCGGCGTCACCGCCCAGTAGCCCTGGCCGATGCCGGCGATCACCGTCTCGCCGGGGTACCAGCCCTGCTTGAAGCGCTTGGCCTTCCATTCGCGCGACGGCAGGATGCCGCTGGCCTCGCCCTCGAGGTCGATGCCGGTGGGCTTGCCGAAGCCGAACCTGCCCATCCACGCGCTGAAGCGGTCGATGCCCATGTCGAGCGCGAGCTTGTAGAAGTAGGTGTTCACCGACCACATGATGGCCTTGCGCAGGTCCACCGTGCCGAAGCCGCCGCGGCGGTCGTCGCGGTAGCCGCGCGACTGGCCGGGGATGTAGAACGTGCCGGTGGAGAGCACCGTGTCCTGCGGCGTGCGCAGGCCCAGCTCCAGGCCGCCGAGCGCCACGTAGGGCTTCACCGTGGAACCGGGCGGATACACGCCGCGCAGCGCGCGGTTCAGCAGCGGCTTGTCGGGCGAGCCGGTCAGGGCGCCGTAGTCGGCGTGGCTGATGCCGTCCACGAACAGGTTGGGGTCGTAGGTGGGCACGCTGACCATCGCCAGCACCTGGCCGTTGCGCGGGTCGATCGCCACCGCCGCGCCGGGGCGGCCGTCGAAGGCCTGCTCGGCGGCCTTCTGGATGCGCGCGTCGATGCTGAGGTAGATGTTCTGGCCAGGCGTGGCGACGTGCGTCTGCAGCACCCGCTGGGTGCGACCGTCCGCGTTCACCTCGACCAGCTGGTAACCCGGCGTGCCGTGCAGGATGTCCTCGTAGGAGCGCTCGAGGCCGATGCGGCCCACGTGGGNGGTGCCCTTGTAGCGCGCCGGGTCGAGCCGCGCGAGGTCGTCCGCGTCGATGCGCGAGACGTAGCCGATCACGTGCGCGAACAGCTCGCCCAGCGGATAGCGCCGGTTGAGGTAGGGCACCACGTCCACGCCGGGGAAGCGCCAGCGGTTCACCGCGAAGCGGTCGATCTCGTCCTCGGTGAGGCGCATCTTCAGCGGCACGCTCTCGAAGCGGCGGCTCTGCTTCAGCTGCTTGCGGAACGCGTCGAGGTCGTCCTGGCCCAGCGGAATGACCTGGCCCAGCCGGGCCAGCATCGCCTGCATGTCCTTGACCTGCTCGGGCACCACCTCGAGCCGGAACGCCGGCACGTTGTTCGCCAGCAGCACGCCGTTGCGGTCGTAGATCAGGCCGCGCGCCGGCGGGATCGGGATGGGCTTGACCTGGTTGTTCTGCGAGCGCGTGGCGAATTCGTCGTAGCGCTGCACCTGCAGGATCACGTAGTGGCCGATCAGCCCGATCAGGCCCAGCAGGATCAGCGCGAAGCCGGCCAGCGCGCGCCGCCGGAACAGCTCGCTCTCGCTCCGTGCGTCCTTGATCGAGCGCTGCAGCTTCATGTCAGCGGCGCCCGCTCATTGGATACGCAGACGCGCGCGCAGGTCGTCCAGCAGCAGGAACAGGAACGGCCACAGCGCCGCGCCCACGAACGGCGAGATCCACCAGCTCGCCGGCGGCACCGGGGAGCCGGACAGCACCCGCACCACCAGCAGCAGGATGCGGTCGTTCAGCAGCAGCGCCAGCACCGCCAGGGTCTGCTGCCACATCGGGAAGAAGCGCAGCCGCGAACGGAAGCGCAGCGCGATGAACACCAGCGCGGTGAGGCGCAGCGCCTGCTCGCCCAGCAGCACGCCGTCGAACAGGTCCGCGCCCAGCCCCAGCAGGAACGCCAGGCCCAGGCTGACGCGGTCCTCCGACTCCAGCGCCCAGTACAGCAGCACCAGCGCGAGCCAGTACGGCTTGAACGGCTCCAGCGGCGCCGGCAGCGGCACCAGCATGGAAAGCAGTGCGAACAGCAGCGTGCCGATGAACCACCACAGGGACAGGCGCTGGCGGTTCATCGCGCACCTCCGGCCGAGGCCGGCGCGGTCCCGGCGGTACGCGCCGGCGCCGGCGCGGATGGCGGATTGCCGGCCGAGGCGGCTGCGGCCGGCATGCTGCCGGCGGCCGCGCCCGGTGCGGGCGCCAGGCCCGTCGGCGGTCCGGACGGCGCCGCCGGCGTCGGCGGTCCGGCGGGTTCGGCCTGGTCGTGCAGCAGCAGCACGTCCTCGCTGCGGTCGATGTCGGCCGCGGGCTGCACCTGCGCCGCGCGGAACATGCCGGAGGCGCCCAGCCCCACCGACTCCACCTTGCCCACCGGAAAGCCCGGCGGGAAGCGCCCGCCCAGGCCGGAGGTGAGCAGCTTGTCGCCCGGCCGCACGTCGGCGGCCAGCGGGATGTTGGGCAGCACCATGCCGCTGCCGTCGCGCGCGCCGTAGGCCACGGTGCGCAGGCCGGAACGCTCCACCACCACCGGGATCGCGTGCGCGGGATCGGTCACCAGCATCACCACGGCGGTGGNGGGCAGCACTTCGACCACCTGGCCGATCACGCCGTGCGCGTCGATCACCGGCTGCCCCGGCTTCACGCCGTCGCGGGCGCCGAGGTTGATCACCAGCCGCTGCTGCCAGGCGCCCAGGTCCACGCCGACCACGCGGGCCAGCTGCACGTTGAGCTCCAGGCTGTGCTGGGTGTCCAGCAGCTCCTTCAGGCGCTGGTTCTGCTCGGCCACCGCGGCCATGCGGTTGAGCCGCGCGTTCGCCAGCAGCAGGTCCTCGCGCAGGCGCTGGTTCTGCTCGGTGAGCAGCTTGCGGTCGGCGAACGCCACCGTGAGCGTGCGCATGCCGGCGCCCGGCAGGTTGGCCAGCCGGTACACCGGCTCGACCACCGCCGACGCCGCGTAGCGCACGCGCCACAGCCAGCCGTTGCGATGGTCGAGCACCATCAGCACCATGGCCAGCGCGAGGTAGGAGATAAGCCGCAGCGTGCCCGCGGCGTTGCCGGCAAACAGGGGCGAGGACTCATCGCGCGAACGCGCCACGATGAGTCGGCCTTACTCGGGTGCGAAGAAGTCGCTGCCGTGCTGGTCGATCAGCTCCAGCGCCTTGCCGCCGCCACGCGCCACGCAGGTCAGCGGGTCGTCCGCCACCTGCACGTGCAGGCCGGTTTCCTCGGAGATCAGCCGGTCCAGGTCGCGCAGCAGCGCGCCGCCGCCGGTGAG
>JGI26536J50258_1000780_pt1 | contig 24979 bp, 31 predicted proteins | sample ThiBiot_750_plan_FD_50258 | JGI IMG/M metagenome (IMG submission 50258)
ACTGATTTCAAAAAGGAAGAACATATAGAATATACATTGTTCAATAAAAATAAAACCAATGTGATTAAGGTTGTCAATAACGCAGCCTTCGTTCAATTCGAAACCATCCCGTTTGGTTATTCAGGCTTTGCAAATTTTCACTGCTATAAAAACGAATTGAAAAAAATATTGGCATCCTTGTTACCAATATTAAATTGCCAGGAGTATAGGGAATTTAAAACTATATTTTCATTAAATATAGCTCCTCACAGTTCTCTGGATGTAGGCGTACCAAGAACACTGGATGAGCTAAAATAATCATTCTGAGAAACTTTCATGTTTATTGCTCTTGGCTCAACCTTAGTATCGGTCCTGTTACATTGGTTCGCCGCCATGGTGTTTTTGACGCTGGTAATCGGAAAGCAAGGGAATAAATAATGGAAAAGAAAAACGAAGTTATTGAGGGTAGTGAACAGGAGACTCCTTTCCATCAGCTACCACAGGAAGAGCAACAACGCATAATCGATGCCAATCAGAAAAGGGTGCGTGAGGCACAAACTCTCCATGAATGGAGTATTCAGGTTCCAACAGTATTTGCTTGGTTTGGAATACTATTTCTGATCGGGATCCCTGCTTTGATTGGCGGTGTCATGATATGGAATGACTCACCTAATGGTTGGGTATTTATTATAGTGGGGGCAATTATGCTCCCCTATCTTCGATATTTAGTAATGGCTGATAAAGTTTACTATTATTGGTTAACCACAGAGGGTTTAGTCATCACATATCATGACGCTATTCCGGAAGTTGCCTATACTATAGTGCGTGGTTTGGCTTGGCTTGGTGTGGTGGTATGTGTCGTAGCGGTTGCCATATTGGGGCCACTAGCCTTGGTTGGCGCTGGGGGTATGGCGCTCTTTGCTGTATTTTTCACTGACTTTAAGAGTGAAGTCTGTGAGGAATTCACTCTATTTAACAAAAAATGGCCACACGTCTTTACCATCTCGAAGAGATATAGAGCTTTGCGGTTTGAATCTGTACCGTTTAAGTCTGCGTTCAGTCGTACACTTTATTGTAGAGTCGAGGATATAGACGTTATTCTCAATTTAATAAAGTCTCATATTCTTGTTGAGAGTGTGAAATATATCAAAGGTCACCCTGGGATTTAACCAAACAAATTAAGTTTTTTATTCGATCAGCTATGTTAAATAGAGCAGGTCGTCAATTTTACGTAGTGAAATTTCTACCGTTGTAATCCATCAAGATCAAGCCATCTTTCTGGTTGATAAAAGTTAAACACTTGGTGGCTAACCTCTTACGGGGGTTGACCATTGGGCTAAGCGTTATCGGCCAACCTCTGGCTCTGGTCGGTCAAATGGTGCCGGTACACACTAAAGAGGACTTGGCCAGCTATCAGACCGCCATGCAACCCAGAACGCTGGAGACATATCGCGGGAGCTGGGAGGACATGGTCTATTCCCTGCCGCTGGGTGTGGATACCAATTCGGCCATCAAGCTGGAACTGGGCTATCTCGGGGGCATGATTCAGCGGGAGTTTATTTTCAAGGGCTGCTGTAGCAGTAGCGGTCCTGTTACATTAAATGGCTACAACGGCGAACTAGACACAATGTCTGCGTTGGTTGTTGGCAATAGGGAAAATAAATAATGGACAAGGTGAACGAGGCAATCGAGGTGGGTGAACAGGAAACCCCTTTCCATCTTCTAGCGCATGAGAAGCAACAACGTATTATCGATGCTAATCAAAAAAGGGTACGTGAGGCTCCTACGCTACATGAGTGGAATATTAGAGTTAGAAATCCCCACACTTGGCTGATCATATCAATACCAATAGGGATTTTGATCTTGATTGGCGCTTGGTTAGCGTTCGGAGATAACATGGCCTCTATAGGCTGGGGGTTTATTATTATGGGGGTGGGGTTAGCCCTCTATTTTCGTTATTTGGTAATGGCTGATAAAGATTATCATTACCGCCTTACTAGCGAAGGTCTTATTGCTATTTATCAAGATTCCATTCCCAATATAGCTTATAAAACAGTCAGGGGTTTGGCTTGGTTGGGTGTACTTGTATGTATTATGGCAGTAGCCATATTAGGGCCGCTATCCTTGGTCGGTGCTGGTGGCATGGCTATTTTTGCAATTTTCTTCACTGATTTCAAAAAGGAAGAACATATAGAATATACATTGTTCAATAAAAATAAAACCAATGTGATTAAGGTTGTCAATAACGCAGCCTTCGTTCAATTCGAGACCATCCCGTTTGGTTATTCAGGCTTTGCAAATTTTTACTGCTATAAAAACGAATTGAAAAAAATATTGGCATCCTTGTTGCCAATATTAAATTGCCGGGAGTATAGGGAATTTAAAACTATATTGTCATTAAATAGAGCTCCTCACAGTTCTCTGGATGTAGGCGTACCAAGAACGCTGGATGAGCTAAAAGAATCATTTTGAGAGACTTTCATGTTTATTGCTCTTGGCTCAACCTTAGTATCGGTCCTGTCACATTGGATCGCCGCCATGGTGTTTTTGGCGCGGGTAATCGGCAAGTAAGGGAATAAATGATGGAAAAGAAAAACGAAGTTATTGAGGGCAATGAGCAGGAGACTCCTTTCCAGCAGCTACCGCAGGAAGAGCAACAATGCATAATAGATGCCAATCAGAAAAGGGTTCGTGAGGCACAAACTCTTCATGAATGGGATATCCGGGTATCTACAGCATTTGCATGGCCAATGATATTAATAGTCGTTGGCTCTATGATGCTATTTGGAGGTGCAGCGGTATGGTTTGCTGGGGATAATGATTGGACTTTTGTTTATATGATGGTCGGAATGTCGATAGTGATGACGCTCTATTTACGTTACTTGGTGATGGCGGATAGAAACTACCATTACCGGATGACGACAGAAGGCTTAATAGTCACTTATCATGATGCCATTCCTGAAGTGGCCTATACCATAGTGCGTGGCGTGGCGTGGCGTGGCGTGGCGTGGCGTGGCTTGGCTTGGTTTGGGGTGGTGGTTTGCGTGATGGCGGTGGCTGTATTGGGGCCATTAGCACTGGTTGGTGCAGGTGGCATGGCTCTCTTTGCTGTATTTTTCACTGACTTTAAGAGTGAAGTCTGTGAGGAATTCACTCTATTTAACAAAAAATGGCCACACGTCTTTACCATCTCGAAGAGACATAGAGCTTTGCGGTTTGAATCTGTACCGTTTAAGTCAGCGTTCAGTCGTATAGTTTATTGTAGAGTCGAGGATATGGAACTTATTACTAACTTAATAAGATCTCAGATTTTCATTGAGAGCGTGAAGTATATAAAAGGTCACCCTGGCATTTAACGAAACAACCTCAGTGACTTATTTTTTGTTCTGTTAAATAGAGCGGGTCGTCAATTTTTACGTAATGAAATTTCTACCGTTGTAATCCATCAGGGGCAAGCCATCTTTCTGGTTGATAAAAGTTCAACACTTGGTGGCTAACCTCTTACGGGGGTTGACCATTGGGCTAAGCGTTATCGGCCAACCTCTGGCTCTGGTCGGTCAAACGGTGCCGGTACACACTAAATAGGACTTGGCCAGCTATCAGACCGCCATGCAACCCAGAACGCTGGAGACATATCGCGGGAGCTGGGAGGACATGGTCTATTCCCTGCCGCTGGGAGTGGATACCAATTCGGCCATCAAACTGGAACTGGGGTATCTCGGGGGCATGGTTCAGCGGGAGTTTATTTTCAAGGGCAACAGTAGTAGTGGCGGCCCTGTGACATTGAATAGCTGCAGCGGCGATCTGGGTACAATGCCCGCGTTGGTGGTCGGCAAGCAAGGGAATAAATAATGGATAAGTCAAACGAGGAAGTTGATGTGAATGAGCAGGAGATTCCTTTTCGTCTATTACCACAGGAAGAGCAACAACGTATTCTCGATGCCAATCAAAAAAAAGTGCGTGAGGCCCCAATTCTTCAGGAGTGGAATATTCGGGTTTCTACACCATTTGCTTGGCTTATTATTTTTCTAGTCACTGCAGTTATGACGTTATTTGCTGTAGGTTGTGTATTACTTACAGGTGATGTTGATTGGGGGTTTGCTTATCTAGCATTCGGTGTTGCTATAGCAATGATCCCTTATTTTCGTTATTTAGTGATGGCAGATAAAAACTATCATTACCGTCTTACAACAGAAGGCGTTATTGTCACTTATCAGGATGTTATTCCAGAAGTAGCTTATACGATAGTCCGTGGTTTGGTTTGGCTTGGCTTGGCGTGGTGGTCTGTGTATTTGCAGTGGCTGTATTGGGACCATTTTCTCTGGTGGGGGCTGGTGGGATGGCACTCCTTGCGATATTTTTCACTGACTTTAAAAGTGAAGTAACAGAGCATGAAACCATGTTTAAAAAAGATTGGGACTATACGTTAATCATCTCCAATAAAAAGAAAGCATTAAGGTTTGAATCAACGCCATTTAAAATTTCATATAGCGATAATTTATATTGTAAATCTGAAGATTTTGAAAAAATTGTTGAACTGATAAAAGGGCAGATTCGATGTGCCGAAATAAAGCATATTAAAGGTCATCCAATGACCTGACTTTTATAGTCTACCTGTCACGTGAGGACCAGCTCCATGCCGTCTGAGCCTCCAAAACAGAGCCCCCTTGCCACTGGCAAGGGGGCTCTGTCGCTTTCATCGGAGTGCCCGATGTGGTTATGGCGATAGCGAGGGGGGCAACACCATGGGACCGGCCACCGTACGGGCGGCCTCGTCACCTCGCAGTACCCGTATTATCTCGAGAGCGAACTCGATGGCGGTACCCGGGCCCTGGCTGGTGATCAGGCGATGGGCTTCATCGGTCACTACCCTTGCCGTGCTCAATTGTGTCGCGGGCAGAAGGGCCTGAAAGCCCGGGTGGCAGGTGATGCTCGCATCCCCCAGCAAGCCGTGATGGTGCAGTACCACGGCGGGTGCGGCACAGATGGCGGCGCGCCAGCGGCCGAGGCCTGCCTGCTCCCGTAGCAGGTCGATGGCGAGGGGAGTGTCGCGGATCACTTCGCTGCCGGGCAGACCGCCCGGTACGACCATGGCATCGAAGTCACGGGTAGTCAGCTCGTCGAGATGGCAATCCGCCACCAGTTGCACCCCGCGAGAGGCGCGGATCTGGCGCGCTCCAGTGGGGCAGCAGGAGGCCAGCACCACATCGATGCCACCCCGAACCAGGGTATCGACGATGGCAACCGTCTCTATCTCTTCCGACCCGGGGGCCACCAATACCAGTACGCTCATCTAGCACTCCTTGCTTGCCAGCTGCTCTGCTCAGCGCTTCTCTTTGACGGCCTGATAGAGGCCCTGATTGACCGGCACCGCGATACCGTGAAGGGCGGCCTTGTTCAGCAGGAAGCCGGTGATGGCTTCGATCTCGGTCTCGCGGCCCTGTTCCATGTCCTGATACATGGAAGAGTAATTGTCGGCGGTGAGCTCCACCACCATCATGACACGGCGCAACAGCTCTTCGCTGCCGGTAGGCTGACCTTCGGCCCGCATGACGTCAGCCACTTCCACGCAGATTTGCTGCAGGGCATCGGCAAAACGCGGACCGGCCAATTCGCCGTTCTTGAGCTTGTAGAGCGCGGTGAGGGGATTGATGGCGCAGTTGACGGCGAGTTTCTGCCACTGGCGTGTCAGGATCTGCTCATCCCAGCCGGCCTGACCTAGGGCGCTGGCCAGCTCGTCGGCGAGGTGGGCATGGGCACGGGCCGCTTCGTTGACAGGGCCCAGCCAGGTCTCCCCCTTGCCGGTGTGGCGGAACACGAAGTGGCCGCTCTGCATGGCGCCATGGCTGGTGACGCCGGCGATCACGGGGTTGTCTGGGAAGAGTGCGACCACCTGATCGGCGATCCCCATGCCGTTGTGCAGCAGCACGATGGGCACCCCTGCCGCCAGTTGCCCGACCAGGGGAGTGAGGGCCGATATCACCTGCCCCGCCTTGGTCATGACCAGCAGGCGTTTGATGCTGCCCGGCTTGTCGATGAAGGCGCGTTCGATGGCCAGGAGCTGGGTATGCCCCTCAAGGGAGGTAAAGTCGACGCCGGGGTGCAAGGTGGCACGATGGCGCTCGCGCAGCAGGAGGCGGGTTGCTTGGCCGCTTTGGGTCAACAGGGAGGCGAAGACGCCGCCCAGGGCGCCGCAGCCCAGCAAGGTCCACTCGGGAGAGACAGGGTGACGGCGTGTTTTCAGGTTGTTGTCGCGTAATCCGCTTGGCATGAAGAGGCTCGATCATGGGAAGGGCTGCCATCCTGTCAACCGCCAACCCGGGATAAGGGAAGATGTCGCTTGGTGAATACCTGGAACCGGTGCATGAGCTGGCTGTCGGGTCGTACTCAAGGCTCATGCGCAGCCAGGGAGCCTCATGTATGCATGACCATACGGGTTCCTGGGCTGCACTTCACCGAGTGTCGGACCTCTCGCGACCGCTCCTGGACGGGTTCTAACGGGTCTCACCATTCCTGTGCGCAGGGGATTCTAGCAGAGCAATCCCATCGAAATCAGCAAATTTGCCCGTTTTCTGGTAGATTTGCCCACCTGTCAGCACAACCTGAAGTACAGCATGAGGAGCCCGGCTATGCCGTCATTCGATATTGTCTCTGAAGTCAAAATGAACGAGGTGTTGAACGCCGTTGATAACGCCAACCGTGAACTGGCGACCCGTTTCGATTTTCGTGGTGTGGAAGCCAGCTTCGAATTGAACAAGGAAGAAGTAAAGCTGGAAGCCGACGCCGATTTCCAGCTCAAGCAGATGGTCGAGATCCTGCGCGGCGCCCTGCTCAAGCGCCAGATCGAGAACAGTTCCATGGACGTGGGTGACAGCGTCCACTCCGGCAAGCGTTTCCACCTGACCGTGAAGTTCAAGCAGGGGATCGACAAGGAAGTGGCCAAGAAGCTGGTGAAGCTCATCAAGGATTCCAAGATCAAGGTGCAGGCCGCCATCCAGGGCGACGAGGTGCGGGTCACCGGCAAGAAGCGCGACGATCTGCAAGAGACCATGGCTCTGGTGCGTGGCGCCGAACTGGGCCAGCCGATGCAGTTCCAGAACTTCCGCGATTGATGGCGAACGGGGAGGGCGCGGCTCTCCCCCCACTGCCAGCATGAGGGCATAAAAAAACCGGAGCAGCTGCTCCGGTTTTTTTGTGTCCGTGTGACGAGTTCGATTAGAACTTGTAGGTCACGGAGAAGTAGTGGCCGAAACCAGTGGTCTTCAGACCGTAGGAACCGTTCTGGATGCCGTAGATGTCGTTGAAGTACTTCAGACCGTAACCGACGGCGTAGCGGTCGGAGTGCCAGTACAGGCCGTTGAACATGGCGGTACCGTCGGTGGAAGTGTCCTTGGCATCAAACAGGTGATCCAGGTAACCCTGATAGGCTACGAAGCTGCCGTTGGAGAAGGTGTAGAAAGGCTTGAACCAGTTCATGGAGAACTGATAGCCGTTCCAGCCCTGCTCGCCACCGCCTTCATTGACGTGACGGGCATACAGGTTCATGCCCATTTTGCCGAACCAGGGCACCATGACGTCTGCACCCAGACCGGTCATGGCTTCAAACAGACCATCCGGACCACCGACGTTGATCAGGTTGGCGATGTAGACTTCCTGCACCGGGCCGAAGGAGAGATCTTTGCCGGTCATGGCATCGATGGAGATGCGCGGTGCAAATTTGATGAACAGGTTGTCCTGGTTGTGCTTGTCGTCGTGACGGTTCTGGAAGATGTCGAATACGTCGACGTAACCGTACAGATCGAAGATACCGGAACGGCCACCAAACTCCATTTCGAAGTAGGTATCGTTGTAACCACCTTCGGACTCAGCGTAGGGCAGCTGGTCGATGGTGTGCATCACGTTGAACTGGAACCACTTGTAGTCGTTCTTGTGGATGTCGCCGCTGTAGTCGGCAGCGATGGCCGGAGTGGCGGAGGCAGCCAGCAGACCGGCAGCGATCAGAGTCTTGGTAAATTTGGCCATTTTATTGGTCTCTTGTGCGTTAGTTGAGGTTTTCCGTAGCCTGCCCACAAGGAGCGGGAGGGATTCTAGCCAAATAAATTCAGCGGATAAACAAGCACCAGGGAACTTTGTCAGGATTTGTGAATCTAATCACCCCCTAAAATGCGCAAACGCTTGCTATTTGTGCGTTTGTGGTGACAAGGTGCTGCCTCGTTTGGCAACCATGATGATCAGGATCATCACCGGAATGCCGAGCAGACTGGTGCCGATGAAGAAGTGGCTGTAGCCGATCTGCTCCACCACGCGACCGGAAAACCCCGCCAGCAACTTGGGCAGCAATAGCATGATGGAGCTGAACAGGGCGTACTGGGTGGCGGAGAAGGCGACGTTGGTGAGGCTCGATAGATAGGTTACAAACGCAGCCGTGGCGATGCCGGCGCTGAGGTTGTCCAGCGAGATGATCAGAGTCAGCAGCTCCAGGTTGTGGCCCACTTCGTTGAGGAGAGCGAACAGCAGGTTGGTGCTGGCGGTCAGCACGGCGCCGAGGAACAGGATGCGCAGGGTGCCAAAGCGCATCACCAGCACGCCCCCGAGCGCGGCTCCCACCAGCGTCATGATGACGCCATAGACCTTGGTGATGGTGGCCACTTCCGTCTTGCTGAACTGCAGATCCACATAGAAGCTGTTGGACATCACCCCCATCACCACGTCCGAGATGCGATAGCAGGCGATAAGCCCCAGGATCAGCAGGGCCGAGGAGCCATAGCGGCGGAAGAAGTCGGCGAAGGGACACCAGATGGCCTCGTAGGTCCAGGCCCCCAGCCCGGCCAACGTGGGTGACCAACCCCGTGCCAGCAGGGTGGCCTTGCGCGCCATCTGCTGCTCGTCCTGACTCTTGAGATCGATCTGCGGCTCGTGACTCATCAGGGTGGTGAGGATGCCAAGAGACATCAGCCCTCCCATCAGCAGATAGGTGAGCTGCCAGCCGCGATAGTCATAGCCGCTGTTGCTGCCGAGCCAGGCCGCCAGCGCAAGCGCCCCCGCTCCCGCCATGATCATGGCGAGTCGATACCCCGTCATATAGGACGCGGCCATGGCCGCCTGCAGCCGCTCGGGAGCGGATTCGATGCGATAGGCGTCGATGACGATGTCCTGGGTGGCAGAGGAGAAGGCCACCAGCAGGGCGAAGAGGGCCAGCTGGGCGAGCTGGGTCTTGGGATCGCAATAGGCCATCCCCACCAGGGAGAGGGCGATCAGCACCTGGGAGAACAGCATCCAGCTGCGTCGTCGCCCAAGCAGCCGTGACAGCAGGGGCAGGGGCAGCCGATCCACCAGGGGCGACCATAGCCACTTGAAACCGTAGGCCAGCGCTACCCAGCTCATGTAGCCGATGTCGGTCAGGCTGACATCCGCCTCGCGCAGCCAGAACGAGAGGGTGCCAAAGACCAGCAGCAAGGGCAGGCCGGAGGAGAATCCCATGGCGAACAGGATGAGTACCCGCGCTTCCAGATAGACGGCGAGGGCATCTCGCCAGCGGGTGGCGCGGCCCGGTGTGTGGCTGGGCGGGCGGAGATTGTTCAACAGCCTGACTCCTCTGGGAAAAGGGGGCCATTTTGTCAGGTTCGGCAGGCGTAGCCAAGGCAAGCCGAGTGGCGGGCGGCAGGTTTCAGGGGCGCGAGCCGATGCAGTGGTGCGGGCAGGGGCCCTCGTCGGCGAGAAAATTGGCGCAGGCCATGAGTTGCAGACGCAGCGCGTCATCACAGAGGAGGTGCTGCTCATCCCACAGGTGCAGGCTGTGAAGCAGATGCCAGAACACTCCTTCCTGTGCGTTGGCGGGGGTTTTGTCCATGGGGATCACGCAGAGCGCCTGCCAATGGGAGAGGAGCTGCCAGCTCAAGTCTTCCAGCTGCTGATAGGGCATTTTGCGTGCCAGAAAATGGCGAACCGCCTGGGCCAGCGGGCCGGCGTGTTGGGTTATGTAATCATGACAGGTCACCGGCTCCTCCTTCTGGTTCTGCTCCCCGATGCGTGGCACACATCGGGGAGCAGAGTATAGAAAAAGAGACCGGTGACCCGTTCAGGGACGCGGTGGAATGTGATCCGGGCCGCGTTATTTGTCCGCCAGCAGCACCACTTTCTTCAGGATGATGGGGCTGGTGGGGACGTCGTTGGCACGCAGGATGGAGCTGTAGCCGGTCTGGACCTGGGCCAGTTTGTCCAGCACCTCCATCCCCTTCACGACCTGGCCGAACACGGTGTAACCGGCGCCGGCATTGGCGTTGAGGTTGTCGTTGTCCACCAGATTGAAATAGAACTGGCGAGTGGCGCTGTCGACCGCCTGGGTGCGGGCCATGGCGATGGTACCGCGCTTGTTGGGCAGGCCGCCTCTGGACTCGTTGATCACGGGATCGAAGGTCGGCAGGGGCTGGAACTGCTGGTTGTAGCCCCCACCCTGCACCACGAAGTTCTGGATCACCCGGTGGAACAGGCTGCCGTCATAGCTGCCGTCTGCCACGTAGCGCAGGAAGTTCTTCACGGTCTGGGGTGCCTGTTTGGGGGCCAGCTCCACGACGATGGTGCCATGGTTGGTCTCCATCTGGACTTTTTGACCGGCAAAAGCCAGGGGGGCGATCAGGGTGACCAGTAACCAGAGTTTCTTCATTTATATGTCCTCGCTCAGCTCGGCTGGCCCTTGAGATAACCGCGCAGCGCCTCGTCGGCCATGATCTGCTGCAGCACGCTGCCCAGTTGCTGGTTCAGGGTGGATTCCAGATCGGCCATGCTCGGCTCGCCCGGGCTCTCTTTGCTGGAGGACATGTTGAACTGCTTGGTCAGCTTGCTGCCCTGGAAGTCGGCAATCACCTGCAGGCTGACGCGGGACTTGGTGACATAGGTGAAGGTCTTCTCTTCCACGGTGACGGCGGCAGTGGAGATGGCCAGCGTCAGGTTGGTGGTGCCGCTGTTGCCCACTTCCAGGCCCTGGCTGCGCAGCCCTTCCGCCAGTTTTTCAGCCAGCAGGCTGTTGAGAGGCTGACTGCTGTTCACCAGCACAGGGGCCTTCTCTTTCTTCTTGATGGAGAAGACATAGGCGGCTTCACGCTTGTCCACCCCTTCCATGGTGATGCGGTTGCCGGAGTAGTACTGCTGGTTGGAGGGGATGACTTGCGGGTTGAGCAGGGCGCTCTCGGGCCAGTGAGTAGCACAACCGCCCAATACCAGAGCGGCCAGCAGCAAGAGTGACTTTTTCATCATGGGTTTCCTTTAGCTTTATCTTTAGCGTTTGATGGCTTTCAAAATAACGAATTTGCTGTTCGACGCAACGACTTGTGCGTTGCCAAACAGGCGCTTGAGTTTGTTGTGATAGTCCAGATGACGGTTGCCTACTATCCAGAGTTCGCCCCCCTGAGGCAACACCCGGTGGGCATCGCTGAACATCTGCCAGGCGATGTGATCGGTGATCGCCTGCAGCTGATGGAAGGGGGGATTGCAGAGGATCCTGTCCGCTGCCCCGACGGGAACGTCATCGAGACAGTTGTTGACCATGAAGTGGGCACGGGGCAGGGCATCGGGCAGGTTGTGCTCGACGTTGAGCCGTGCGGACGCTACCGCCATCCGGGATTCGTCGATGAAGGTCACCTCCACCTCGCTGTCTCGTGCCAGCAGGGAGAGCCCGAGCACGCCGTTGCCACATCCCAGATCGATCACCCTGCGGGCACTGTGGATGGGCAGGTTGTCCAGCATGAAGCGGGCGCCGATATCCAGGCTCGTGCGCGAGAACACGTTGGCATGGTTGTGGATGAGCATGTCGGTGCCTTCCAGCGGCCAGACGGTCGGGAAGGGACTGGTCAGGAACGGGCGCTCGGCGGCCGGGGTGCAATGAATGAGGCGCGCCTTCTTCCAGGCGAGCGAGGTGCGGGTCTCCCCCAGATACTTCTCGAACAGCTTGAGGGTGGAGGTGTGGATGTCCTTGGCCTTGCCGGCAGCAATGATGCGGGTCGCAGGGGTGACGACCCCGCGCAGGGCAAGCAGTTGCTGCTCCAGCAGCGCCTGATACTTGGAGACCTTGATCACCACCAGGGCGGGGGCATCGGGCAGGGGGGCCAGGGCATCCTGCAGGGTGATGGCGTGGGGATCCAGCCCGTTTTCCGCCAGATTGGCCAGGGTGGCCCGCTCGCTGATGTGGGAGTCGGTCACGCAGACGGGGGCGTGGGCATGCAGATAGCCGGCCAGGGCGCCGAAGCCGTCGTTCATGATGATGACGGGGCCGTCAGGTGCCTGCTGCGATTCGGCAAGGTGGCTTATCAGATACTCGTCCGCCGCATCCCAGGCCTGCAGGGGATCCTGGCTCTGCCGCGGGTAACGATACAGGGTCAGGCGGCAGTGGGCCGTGTCGAGCAGGGTTTGCATAGGCAAGAGTCCAACGTGTGATTGATGAATGGCGACCGTCTGCCCCGTGTTGCCAGGCAGCGGTGAAAGTGGCGCTATTCTAGCGGCGGCGGAGAAATTCACCAGTCCGGTACGGCGAGAGCGAGCGGATCCTTCGTACCTGATGCATCGGGTGCACAACCCTGGCTACAATGGCCGGATATTCAACGAGGAGTCCTTACCGTGAGCATGCAACAACAGATAGAGGCCAAGCTGGCCGCCGCGCTCTCCCCGAGCCACCTGGAAGTGATCAATGAAAGCTACATGCACAGGGTGGCACCGGGCTCCGAAAGCCACTTCAAGGTAGTCGTGGTGAGCCAGGCGTTTGAGGGACAGCGTTTGCTGGGGCGCCATCGTCAGGTGAACGGGGTGCTGGCCGACGAGTTGGCGGGAGCCATTCATGCATTGGCGCTGCATACCTATACCGAATCCGAGTGGCAGGTCCGGGAGCAGGCGCCAAAGACGCCGGGTTGCGTCAGCAAATCCCCCTTTGCGTGAGCCGTTGTACCTTCTGATGGCGCCTTCCTCGGGCCATTAACAGCGCTATCACGAATGGTGTGCCGCCAGGGATGAGGGGGGTAGCATTATTTTTTCTAATCCTTTTCCTTGCGTCTGAAAAATACCTCTATATGGTTAGTTTTGCGAAAAGTCCTTTAAAACCACGGTTTGCAAGGACGTGCGCGAAATATTCAGTGAAGGTTAATTTTGTGATAGGGCGGGGATTTTCCCCATTTGGCGTGGCGGCTAACTCGCCTAAGGTGGTAAACTCAGGCGCTTTTGAATGATCCTGTATGTTGCTGATTTGTTTATTTCTTCGACAGCTTTCCGCGATGTTGACGGGCTCATTCAACAACTCGTCGTGATGTATTTCTCGGCGCTAACCAACCTGTCTTCCCTTAACGGTAGTGCAAGTGAGTATGATTACAATTAAAAGAGGACTGGACATCCCCGTGCTGGGTGCTCCGGAGCAAGTAATCTACGATGGCCCGGCCATCACCCGTGTTGCTACACTCGGCGAAGAGTTCGTGGGGATGCGTCCTACTATGTTTGTCAAAGTAGGTGATCGCGTCATTAAAGGTCAGGAGCTCTTCGAAGATAAGAAGAATCCCGGCGTTAAATTCACGGCCCCTGCCACCGGTGTGGTTTCTGAGATCAACCGTGGTGCCAAGCGTGTTCTCCAGTCCGTCGTCATCGACATCGATGGGTCCGACGAGCAGGTGACCTTTGAGCATTTTGCCTCCGCCGAGCTGGCACAGCTCGAGCGTAGCAAGGTGCAGGAGATCCTGGTCGCATCAGGCCAATGGACCGCGCTGCGTACCCGCCCGTTCAGCAAGGTGCCGGCCGTGGGTTCCACCCCGCGCGCCATCTTCGTCACCGCCATGGACACCAACCCGCTGGCCGCCAGTGCGGAGCTGATCATCAAGGAACAGGCCCAGGCCTTCCTCGACGGTCTGGCCGTGCTGACCCGCCTGACCGATGGTACCGTCCACGTCTGCAAGGGCGAAGCCAGCCTGCCGCACTCCTCCCTGGCCCAGGTCAAGGAAGCCGTGTTCGTCGGTCCGCATCCCGCCGGTCTGCCGGGCACCCACATCCACTTCCTGGATCCGGTCGGTGCCAACAAGGTGCAGTGGCACATCAACTATCAGGACGTGATCGCTTACGGCAAGCTGTTCACCACCGGCCAGATCTTCACCGACAAGGTGATCTCCCTGGCTGGCCCGAACGTCATCAAGCCGCGTCTGCTGCGTACCCGTCTGGGTGCCAGCCTCAGCCAGCTGACCAACAACGAGCTGCGTGCGGACGAAAACCGCATCATCTCCGGTTCCCTGCTGAGCGGTGCCAAGGCCGAAGGGGTTCATGACTACCTGGGTCGTTTCCACAACCAGGTGAGCGTGCTGGGCGAAGGCCGTGAGAAAGAGTTCATGGGCTGGGTCAAACCCAGTGCCAACAAGTTCTCCATCACCCGTACCACCCTCTCTCACCTGATGAAGGGCAAACTCATCAACTTCACTACCACCACCAACGGTAGTGATCGCTCCATGGTGCCTATCGGCAACTATGAGCGTGTGATGCCGCTCGACATCCTGCCGACCCTGCTGCTGCGGGATCTGATCTCCGGTGATACCGACAGCGCGCAGGCGCTCGGCTGCCTGGAGCTGGATGAGGAAGATTTGGCGCTCTGTACCTTCGTCTGCCCCGGCAAGACAGAGTACGGCCCCGTCTTGCGTGAGTGCCTGACCAAGATCGAACTGGAAGGTTAAGCGATGAGTTTCAAGCAACTTCTTGAAAATATGGAACATCACTTCGAGCCGGGTGGCAAGTACGCAAAGTACTATGCCTTGTTCGAAGCGGCGTACACCCTGTTTTATACCCCGGGTTCCGTGACCCGCAATGCCGCCCATGTCCGTGATGCGATCGATCTGAAGCGCATGATGATCATGGTGTGGCTGGCTGTGTTCCCGGCCATGTTCTGGGGCATGTACAACGTCGGCAACCAGTCTATCGCCGCCATCGCCCACATGGGCAGCGCGGCCGGTGCCGATTCCTGGCAATACGCCCTGGCCACCCTGTTCGGTGCCTCGCTGGATCCGGCCGTCGCCGGCATCGGCAGCAAGATGCTGATCGGTGCGGCGCACTTCTTCCCGATCTACATCACCGTCTTCATCGTCGGTGGTTTCTGGGAAGTGTTGTTCGCCATGGTGCGCAAGCACGAGATCAACGAAGGCTTCTTCGTGACCTCCATCCTGTTCGCCCTGATCGTGCCGCCCGAGCTGCCCCTGTGGCAAGCTGCCCTGGGTATCACCTTCGGTGTGGTGCTGGCCAAGGAAGTGTTCGGTGGTACCGGCAAAAACTTCCTGAACCCGGCGTTGGCGGGTCGTGCCTTCCTGTTCTTCGCCTACCCGGGTCAAATCTCCGGTGATGCGGTCTGGGTTGCCGTTGACGGCTTCTCCGGCGCAACCGCACTGAGCCAGTGGGCCCAGGGCGGCCAGATGGCGCTGATCAACGGTGCCACCGGTGAAGCCATCAGCTGGATGGATGCCTTCCTTGGCAACCTGCCCGGTTCCATCGGTGAAGTTTCCACCCTGATGATCCTCATCGGCGCAGCCATGATCGTCTACATGCGCATCGCCTCCTGGCGCATCATCGCCGGCGTCATGGTCGGCATGGTCGCGACCTCCCTGCTGTTCAACGTCATCGGTTCCGATACCAACCCCATGTTCAGCATGCCGTGGCACTGGCACCTGGTGTTGGGTGGCTTCGCGTTCGGCATGGCCTTCATGGCGACCGACCCCGTTTCCGCTGCCTTCACCAACAAGGGCAAGTGGTGGTATGGCGCCCTGATCGGCGTGATGGTGGTGCTGATCCGGGTAGTGAACCCTGCATTCCCGGAAGGCATGATGCTGGCCATTCTGTTCGCCAACCTGTTTGCCCCCTTGTTTGACCATTTCGTGGCACAGGCGAACATCAAGCGGAGGATCGCACGTGGCGTTTAATAAAGACTCTACTACCGGCACTCTCGCCGTAGTGACCGGTCTGTGTCTGGTCTGCTCCATCGTGGTCTCCGTGGCCGCCGTGGGTCTGCGTCCGGCCCAGCTGGAAAACAAGGCGCTGGACAAGCAAAGCAACATCCTGTCCGTCGCCGGCGTCGACATCAGCGCCGTGGCCAAGCGTGACCTGGCCCAGCTCTATGGCGACAAGATTGAAGCGCGTCTGGTGGATCTGACCACTGGTGAGTTCGTTGACGGCGATGCCGACAACTTCGACACCAAGGTTGCCGCCAAGGACCCGGCCAAGAGCATCCGTCTGGCCCCGGCCGACGACAAGGCCGGCCTGCGTCAGATCTCCAAGCTGGTTCCCGTGTTCTTCGCGAAAGATGCCGAAGGCAAGGTGGACAACATCATCCTGCCGATCTACGGCCAGGGTCTGTGGTCCACCATGTATGCCTTCGTAGCGGTCGCGGCCGACGGTCAGACCATCAAGGGCATCACCTACTATGACCACGGTGAAACCCCGGGTCTGGGTGGCGAGATCGAGAACCCGGCCTGGCGCGAGCTGTTCGTCGGCAAGAAGCTGTTCGACCAGAACGGTCAGCCTGCGCTGCGGGTGATCAAGGGCCATGCTCCGGCTGGTTCCGAGCATGAAATCGACGGCCTGTCTGGTGCAACCCTGACCGGTAATGGTGTACAGCACACCTTCGACTTCTGGATGGGCCCCAAGGGCTTCGGTCCCTTCCTGGCCAAGGTACGTGCAGGAGAAATCAACAATGGCTGACAAGAGCGAAATGAAAAAGTTGCTGTTGACGCCTGTGCTCGGCAACAACCCCATCGCACTGCAGGTGCTGGGTGTCTGTTCCGCGCTGGCCGTTACCAGCCAGATGAAGACGGCGTTCGTGATGACGCTGGCCGTTACCGCGGTCACCGCCTTCTCCAACCTGTTCATCTCCCTGATCCGCAACCAGATCCCGAACAGCGTGCGGATCATCGCCCAGATGGCGGTGATTGCCTCGCTGGTTATCGTGGTTGACCAGGTGCTCAAGGCCTATGCCTATGACATCTCCAAGCAACTGTCGGTGTTCGTCGGCCTCATCATCACCAACTGTATCGTGATGGGTCGTGCCGAAGCCTACGCCATGAAGAGTGCCCCGCTGCCCTCCTTCCTGGACGGTATCGGCAACGGTCTGGGTTATGGCGCCGTGCTGCTGACCGTGGCCACCGTGCGCGAGATCCTGGGTTCCGGCACCTGGTTCGGCATCGAACTGCTGCCGCTGGTGAACAATGGTGGCTGGTATGTGCCCAACGGCCTGCTGCTGCTGCCGCCGAGTGCGTTCTTCATCATTGGTCTGATCATCTGGGGCGTGCGCACCAAGGATCCCAAGCAGGTGGAGGCGAAGGATTAAGGTATGGAACACTATATCAGTCTGTTGATTCGCTCGATCTTCATCGAGAACCTGGCGCTCTCCTTCTTCCTGGGGATGTGTACCTTCCTGGCGGTGTCCAAGAAGGTCAAGACCGCCATGGGGCTGGGGATTGCCGTTATCGTGGTTCAGACCGTGGCCGTCCCGGCCAACAACCTGATCTACAACTACGTGCTCAAAGACGGTGCCCTGGTATCCGGTCTGGATCTGAGCTTCCTGAGCTTCATCACCTTCATCGGGGTGATCGCGGCCCTGGTACAGATCCTGGAGATGGCGCTGGACAAGTACTTCCCGGCCCTCTACAACGCCCTCGGTATCTTCCTGCCGCTCATCACCGTGAACTGCGCCATCTTCGGTGGCGTCTCCTTCATGGTGCAGCGTGACTACAACTTCGTTGAGTCCGTGGTCTATGGCGTGGGTTCGGGTGCAGGCTGGATGCTGGCCATCGTCGCGATGGCAGGGATCCGCGAGAAGATGAAATATTCCGATGTTCCGGAAGGCCTGCGCGGCCTCGGCATCACCTTCATCACCGCGGGTCTGATGGCGCTGGGCTTCATGTCCTTCTCTGGTATTTCCCTGTAATCGGAAAGGAAATATAGATGGAAATTATTCTGGGTGTGGTCATGTTCACCGTGATCCTGCTGGCCTTGGTGGCAGTCATTCTGTTCGCCAAGTCCAAGCTGGTGACCGCCGGTGACGTGACAATCAGCATCAACGGCGACCCGGCCAAGGCTGTGACCAGCCCGGCGGGTGGCAAGCTGCTTGGCGTGCTCGCCGGCAGTGGTATCTTCGTCTCCTCCGCCTGTGGCGGCGGTGGCTCCTGTGGTCAGTGCAAGGTGCGTGTGAAATCCGGCGGCGGCGACATCCTGCCGACCGAGCTGGATCACATCAGCAAGGGCGAAGCCCGTCATGGCGAGCGTCTGGCCTGCCAGGTCACCGTGCGTTCCGACATGGACATCGAGCTGCCGGAAGAGATCTTCGGCGTGAAGAAGTGGGACTGTACCGTCATCTCCAATGACAACAAGGCCACCTTCATCAAGGAGCTCAAGCTGCAGATCCCCGATGGCGAGAGCGTGCCGTTCCGCGCCGGTGGTTATATCCAGATCGAAGCGCCTGCCCACCACGTGCAGTACAAGAACTTCGATATTCCCGAGGAGTATCGTGGCGACTGGGATCGCTTCAAGATCTTCGAGCTGGAGTCCAAGGTCAACGAGCCGATCATCCGTGCCTACTCCATGGCGAACTATCCGGAAGAGTTCGGCATCATCATGCTGAACGTGCGGATCGCAACTCCGCCGCCCAGCAACTGGACTGCCCCTCCCGGCCAGATGTCTTCCTACATCTTCAGCCTGAAGGCCGGTGACAAGGTGACCATCTCCGGTCCGTTCGGCGAGTTCTTCGCCAAGGACACCGACGCCGAAATGGTGTTCGTCGGTGGTGGTGCGGGTATGGCGCCGATGCGCTCCCACATCTTCGACCAGCTGCGCCGTCTGAAGACCAAGCGCAAGATGAGCTTCTGGTACGGTGCCCGTTCCAAGCGCGAGATGTTCTATGTCGAAGACTTCGACATGCTGCAGGCCGAGAACGACAACTTCCAGTGGCACGTCGCCCTGTCCGATCCGCAACCGGAAGACAACTGGGATGGCTACACCGGCTTCATCCACAACGTGTTGTTCGAGAACTACCTCAAGAACCACGAGGCGCCTGAGGATTGCGAGTTCTACATGTGCGGGCCTCCCGTGATGAACGCCGCCGTCATCAACATGCTGAAGAACCTCGGTGTTGAAGACGAGAACATCCTGCTGGATGACTTCGGTGGTTAATCCATGCACAGCGTTGTAAAGACCTGGCTAGCCTTCGGGCTAGCCTTTTTCTTGACTGGGTGCGGTCAGGAAACGGTCCAATCGAAGCCGGAGATCCACATCACCGGCAGCACCATGGGTACCTACTACTCCATCAAGGTGGCAGATAGCGCCGTTCAGGATGCCGCCAGGCTGCAAGCCGAGGTCGACGTCTTGCTGGAGCGGGTCAACGATCAGATGTCGACCTATCGCCCGGATTCCGAGCTGTCACGCTTCAACCAGCACAAGAGCAATACCCCTGTGGTGGTTTCCCGCGATACCGCGCGGGTGGTGACCGAGGCCATTCACATTGGCCGCGAGAGCCGCGGGGCGCTGGACGTCACCGTCGGTCCTCTGGTCAATCTGTGGGGCTTTGGGCCGGATGCCAGACCGACCAAGGTGCCGTCCGACGAGCTGATCGCCCAGACCCGGCAGAAGACGGGCCTTGGCAATCTGCATGTGATAACCTCTGCCGATGCCGATACCCTGCAAAAGGACATCCCGGACCTCTACGTGGATCTCTCCGCCATTGCCAAGGGGTTTGGCGTAGACAAGGTGGCCGAGTACCTGGAGTCCCAGGGGGCGCGCAACTATCTGGTGGAGATAGGCGGCGAGCTGCGCATCAACGGTGTCAACGGCAAGGGGCATCCCTGGCGTGTCGCCATCGAGAAGCCGACCGTCAATGCCGGTTCAGTACAGGAGGTGATCCTGCCCGGTGACAACGGGGTGGCCACCTCGGGCGAGTACCGCAACTATTACGAGCTGGACGGCAAGCGCTTCTCCCACACCATGGATCCGCTGACGGGCAAGCCCATCCAGCACCGCCTGGTGTCGGTGACCGTCATCCACCCCTCCTGCATGACTGCAGACGGGTTGGCGACCGTGTTCATGGTCATGGGGCCGGAGAAGAGCCTGGCCTATGCCAAGGAACGGGGGCTGGCCATCTTCACCATCACCAAGACGGATGACGGGTTCGAAGAGGCTTATTCGGATGCCTTCAAACCATATCTGGTCAAGAAGTAAGGGGTAACTACATGCAGATCTTTCTGATCACCTTCGGGGTGTTTCTGATGGTCGTGGTGGCCATGGCCATCGGCTACATTTTCCAGCGCAAGTCCATCTCCGGCTCCTGTGGCGGCCTGGGTTCCATCGGGATCGAGAAGGAGTGCGACTGCCCCGAGCCTTGCGACAACCGCAAGAAGAAGATGGCCAAGGAAGAGGCCCGTCGCAAGATGCTGGTGGACAACCGCATCATCTAACGGCGGATATCGCTCTGAAGGCAGCCTTGCAACGAAGCGAGCCGACCCCTGGGTCGGCTCGTTTTTTATGTGGCATGGGGTCAGTAGTCATATTGGCTGCATGCCTTTGCCTTGAACTCTTTCTTTCGCTTTGCCAGCTCCTCCCTGGTGCCCAGTTTATCCCCTTGCTGTATGGCTTTTTCCAAGGCGGCGATGCGCTGATAGAGCCAGTTGCACTCCGCAGTCGGGTGATCCTTGCTCGTGCCCGTCAGCGGCAGCAGCAGGCCCAGCAGCGGCCAGAATCTTCTCATCCTGCACCTCCCAGCCCCCGCAAATGGGAGCCCTGAGAGTCTATGCCCTAGCCCGCGCTGGCGCGCTGGCAGAAATGACAGGCTTGGGGTAGCATGGAACGTTCAACTGGTTATCCATACAGTATTTTTGTCGTTCGACACGCCTCCTCGCCGGATGCCCAGGGTCTATCCCTATGATCTGTTCGGGAGGCTGTCGACACAGCAACAGACACGGCCATGCGCAAGATCATTCACATCGACATGGACTGCTTCTTCGCCGCGGTGGAGATGCGGGACAACCCGGCCCTCAGGGAGGTGCCGCTCGCCATCGGTGGCGCCGCCGACCGACGCGGGGTCATCTCCACCTGCAACTACGTGGCGCGCCGCTTCGGGGTGCGCTCTGCCATGCCGAGCGCCCTGGCCAGAAAGCTCTGTCCGCCATTGGTGCTGATCCCCGGGCGGATGGCCGTCTACAAAGAAACTTCGCGCCAGTTGCGCGCCATCTTCCTGCGCTACACCGAGCAGGTGGAGCCGCTCTCCCTCGATGAAGCCTATCTCGACGTGACCCAGAGTCCCCGCTGCGGTGGCAGCGCCACCCTGATGGCGGCGGAGATCCGCGCCGCCATCAGCGCCGAGCTTGGGCTGACGGCCTCGGCCGGTGTGGCGCCGAACAAGTTTCTGGCCAAGCTCGCCTCCGAGCAGCGCAAGCCTGACGGCCTGTTCGTCATCCGCCCCCAGGAGGTGGACGAGTTCGTGCGCCAGCTCCCCCTTGGCAAGCTGCCCGGCATTGGCCGCAAGACGGCAGAGCGGCTGGAGTCCCTCGGGCTCTACTCCTGCGAAGATGCCCGCCAGCTCGGCAACGAGGAGCTGATCGCCCGTTTCGGCAAGCTCGGGGAGATGCTGGCCGGCCGCATCTGGGGACATGATGATCAGCCGGTGCAGGCCCGGCGGGTACGCAAGAGCATCGGCGTAGAGACGACGCTCGCCAGCGATGTGCTGGACGAGGACGCCTGCTGGCAGGTGCTCAGCCGGCTCATTCCCGAGCTGGAGCAGCGTTTTGCCAAGGCCTGCCCTGCGGAGATGCTGATGGGGCAGGGGATCAAGCTGAAGTTTGCCGATTTTCACCAGACCACCGTCTATCGCAAGGGGAGTTATCAGGCGGCACGTTTCCACGATCTGCTGCACGAGGGACTGCAACGGGCTCAAGGAAAGCCCATTCGCCTGCTCGGTCTGGTCGTTGGTTTGCCCGGAGCGGGTGAAATCAATCAATTAAGCCTGGATCTCTGCTGATTTAGTTAAGTTTTTGTATCCAAAACCGATACAGTGTTCACATCTGTAGACGTTAGGAAATAGTGGCATGAGTTCTCTTTCTGTTCAGGGACGGATCACCCTGATCGCCGGTTGCTGTCTGCTGGTCAGTGCCGTCGCGCTGGTGGCTTCTTCTCTTTTCAACGCGGCCCGCATGCAGGAGCAGGTGCTCACCTCCACCACCCTGGAGGGGCAGCACGCGGCAGAAAACTGGATGCAGGCCATGGGGGCGACCCAGGCAGCCCGGGTGACCAGCTACCTCGATGAGGCTTACTTCAGGGCTACCCTGCTTGCCGAGGGCATCTTGTTCCAGCGCAAGAACGCGGCCGACAACTTCGTTCACTCCGAGGCGCTGCGCAATGCCGTCAACCAGCAGTTGCAGGATGCGGCGGAGTCGTCAGCGAACCTGCTCGGTGTCTATGCGGTATTCGAACCCAACCAGCTCGACGGGGAGGATGACAACTATCAGGGGTCGACGGCGCTCGGCGCCAACGACAAGGGGCGTTTTTCCAGCTATTGGGCCAGGGTCGACGGCAAGGTCAGCCTGGAGGTGATGGACGAGGCGATGCTGGCCAACGACAAGCCCTCCGGACACGGCGGCCTTGAGAACGACTGGTACAGTTGCAGCATCCGCAGCAAGGCGCTCTGTCTGCTCGAACCCTATGTGGACGAGGTGGGGACCCAGCAGGTGTTGATGACCTCGGTAACCGTGCCGCTGCTGGACCAGGGCTCCCTGCTTGGCATGGTGGGGGTCGACATCTCCCTGGGGACCCTGCAGAGCCTGGTGGAAGAGATGGGCCGGACCCTCTACAAGGGGCAGGGCAAGGTGCTTCTGCTCAGCAGTGAAGGGCGGGTGGCCGGCGTGGAAGGGGTCCCGGTCGCCCTTGGCAATCTGCTGGAGCAGCAAGGGCTGGCGCAAGATCTCAAGGGGTGGCTGACCAAGGGAGATGTGGTGACGCGCTGGAGCCCGGATGGCGCACTGTTGCAGACCTTCGTACCGGTCAGCATGCGCGGTACGGATCGCAAGTGGGGCATCTATATCGAGCTGCCCCGCGCCGTGGTGCTCGCCTCGGCCCTGCAACTGCAAGGGGAGCTTGAGGATCAGGCCCAGCGCAGCGTGGCAACCCAGCTCACGATAGGTGGCGGGATTTCGGCGCTCGCCCTGCTCTGCATCTGGCTGATGGCCCAGCGCATCGTGGCGCCCATCCGCGCCGTGGTGGCACGCCTCAAGGACATCGCCAGCGGGGAGGGGGATCTCACCCAGCGCATCGATCTGCGCAGGGATGACGAGATAGGCGAGCTGGCCAAGTGGTTCAACAAGTTCCTGGACAAGCTGCAATCCACCATCAGCCAGGTGATCGACACCGTTGCGGGCACTCGGGCCAGTGCGGCCCTGGCGGCGCAAGGGGCAGCCCGTACCAGCGCCGGCATGCAGTCCCAGTATCAGGAGGTGGATCTGGTGGCGACCGCGTTTGAAGAGTTGAGCGCTACCGCCCTGCAGGTCGCCGGCAATGCCAATGCGGCGGTGGCGGCGGCCGATGAGGCCGACACGGCGGCCCAGGAGGGCAAGTCCGTGGTGGCGCAGACCCAGGAGGCCATGTCCAGACTGATGACGGTGATAAGCGATGCCAAACCAGTGGTGGAGCACCTCTCCGCCAACAGCGACAACATCAACGACATCCTGGTGGTGATCCAGGGGATTGCCGAGCAGACCAACCTGCTGGCCTTGAACGCGGCCATCGAGGCGGCCCGAGCCGGTGAGCAGGGGCGCGGTTTTGCGGTGGTCGCCGACGAGGTGCGCAACCTGGCGGGCAGAACCCAGAACGCCATCGTCGAGATCCAGAACCTCATCGGCCAGTTGCAGTCGGGGACGGAGGCGGTGGTGAAGGCGATCCTGACCGGCCATCACCAGGCGGATCTGACCCTCACCAAGGTGGAACTATCGGTCAGCGTGCTGGAGCAGATCATCCAGGCTGTCGGCACCATCCACCAGATGAACGAGCAGATCGCGAGGGCCGCGCAGGAGCAGAGCGGAGTGGCGGACGAGATCAATCGCAACGTCAGCAACATTCGCGATGTGAGCCATACCATTCGGGCGGAAGCGGCGACCTCCGCCGACAACGGGCGCGAGCTGTCGCAACTGGCGGACAAGCAGCAGCAACTAGTGGGCCAGTTCCGGGTGTAGGGGAGGATAAGAAAAAAGGCGCCATCCAACCGGAGGCGCCAAACACATTCAGATGACAGACTGGGTTAAATCGACCTGATTTAGCCCTTCTTCCCGCAGAGGAAGAAACACAACACCACAATCACTGTCGACTCACTCACAAAAACCACATGTAAACCAACATGGAAGAGAAGGTGTGAGCCATATGACAACGAATTGCGTGGCGAATTATGTTTATTCACTGGTCGACCCGCAACCGACAATTTATAATGCGCCCCATTAGAAAAATTCATCGTCGGCCGATTCCATGTCTCGTCGTTTACCTCCGCTCAATGCACTGAAAGCGTTTGAAGCCGCGGCTCGTCACTTGAGCTTTACCCGCGCAGCAGAAGAGCTGTTCGTGACCCAGGCAGCCATCAGCCACCAGATCAAGGCGCTGGAGGAGTATCTCGGCATCAAGCTCTTTCGCCGCAAGAATCGCTCCCTGCTACTGACCGAGGAGGGGCAGAGCTACTTCCTCGACATCAAGGACATCTTTGCCTCCATCTCCGAGGCGACCGACAAGCTGCTGGCCCGCAGCGCCAAGGGGGCGCTCACCGTCTCCCTGCAGCCGAGCTTCGCCATCCAGTGGCTGGTGCCCCGCCTGGTCAAGTTCAGCGAACGCCACCCGGACATCGATGTGCGGATCAAGGCGGTGGACATGGACGAGGGGTCGCTGACCGACGATGTGGACGTGGCCATCTACTACGGCCGCGGCAACTGGCCGGGTCTTCGTTCGGACAAGCTGCACACCGAATATCTGATCCCGGTCTGCTCGC
>JGI26536J50258_1000787_pt1 | contig 24824 bp, 20 predicted proteins | sample ThiBiot_750_plan_FD_50258 | JGI IMG/M metagenome (IMG submission 50258)
GAGGTAGTAGGGGTCCACGCTGATGCAGTGGCCGCCCACCAGGCCCGGACGGAACGGCAGGAAGTTCCACTTGGTGCCCGCCGCCTGCAACACTTCCAGCGTGTCGATGCCCAGCTTGTTGAACAGGATCGCGAGGTCGTTGACCAGGGCGATGTTGAGGTCGCGCTGGGTGTTCTCGATCACCTTGGCCGCCTCGGCCACCTTGATCGAGCTGGCCTGGTGGGTGCCGGCGGTGATGATGGAGCCGTACAGCCGGTTCACGAAGTCGGCGACTTCCGGCGTGGAGCCGGAGGNGACCTTGAGGATGGTGGTGACGCGGTGCTGCTTGTCGCCCGGGTTGATGCGCTCCGGGCTGTAGCCGGCGAAGAAATCGCGGTTGAACACCAGGCCGGAGCCTTCGGCGAGGATGGGCACGCACACTTCCTCGGTGCAGCCCGGGTAGACCGTGGATTCGTACACCACGACGTCGCCCTTCTTCAGCACCTTGGCCAGGGTCTGGCTGGCCTTCACCAGCGGCGTCAGGTCGGGCCGCTTGGCGTGGTCGATCGGCGTGGGCACGGTGACGATGTAGACGTTGCACGCGCGCAGGTCGTCCAGCGCGGCCGAGAAGCGCAGGCGCGTGGCGGCGGCCAGCTCGGCCGCGTCCACTTCCAGCGTCTGGTCGTGGCCGGCGCGCAGTTCGTCGATGCGCGCCTGGTTGATGTCGAAGCCCAGCGTGTCGTAATGCCTGCCGAACTCCACCGCCAGTGGCAGGCCCACGTAGCCCAGGCCGATGATCGCGATCCTGCTTTCTTCCAGATTCCGCATGCGGGCGTCCAAGATAGGTTCCGGTGGCAGACGGCCGCCTCGGCGGCGGCCGCGAAAAGGGGNGGCAGCGTGCGTCGCCGCAGTCGTCAACCGGGCCCGCGTGCCACTGGTGCAGCGGGCACCCTAGCAATTAATCGTGACGGCTGGGAAGTCCTGCCGGGTGGCCCGGCACGCGGACATTTGCCGGTGTTCAGCGTGCAGGGGNACGCGCCGGCACCGTCGCGGCGACGTGGATGGGGCCGGTTTCAGGGCTGTGCGGAGCGCCGCAGCCAGTGCTTCAGGGCCTCGTCGCTGGCTGCCAGGGGCGCGGCGGTGGCCGAGCGCTGCAGCATGGCCGCCAGCGCCGAGGGTACGGCCAGCGGATGGCCCACCAGCGGTTCCACCACCTGCTCGAACTTCGCCGGATGGGCGGTGGCGACCACGGTCCAGGGGCGCGCGTCGCCCTGCTCGCGCAGGCGGTCGAGCACGTGCACGGCGGTGGCGGNGTGCGGGCAGAACGCCTCGCCGTGCGTGCGCGCGTGCGCGGCGATGGTGCGCCGTATGGTGGCGTCGTCCACGCTTTCGGCCTGCAGCGCGTGGCGCACGGCGGCGGCGTCGCCGAAGCTCCAGCGCAGCCGTTCGAAGTTGCTGGGTGCACCCACGTCCATCGCGTTCGCCAGTGTGGCGACCGCTTCGCGCGGCGCGTAATCCCGGCCGGCGAAGAATTCGGGCAGGGNGGCGTTCGCGTTGCACGCCAGCCGCACTTCGCCCACCGGAAGGCCCATCGCGCGCACCCACAGGCAGGCCAGCGCGTTGCCGAGGTTGCCGGTGGGCACGATGAAGTCCAGCGGCGCGCGATGTTCGCGCCACCAGCCCAGCGCGGCGTGCGCGTAGTAGCTCATCTGCGGCAGCAGGCGGCCCAGGCTGATGCTGTTGGCGGAGCTGAGCGGCAGCGCGTGTTGCAGCCCGGCGTCGTTGAGCGCCGCCTTCACCATGCGCTGGCAATCGTCGAAGCGGCCGGCCACGCGCAAGGCCTGCACGTTGTCGCCGAAACAGCCGAGCTGGTGCGCCTGCCGCGGCGAGACCAGGCCGTCCGGGTACAGGATCACCACGCGCACGCCGGGCTGGCGATGGAACGCCGCGCCCACCGCCGCGCCGGTATCGCCGGAAGTGGCGACGAGGATGGTGAGCGTCCGCGCGTCCGCCCGCGGCAGCCGGCGCAGGCTGGCGGCGAGGAAGCGCGCGCCCACGTCCTTGAACGCGGCGGTGGGGCCGTGGAACAGCTCCAGCACCTGCGCATCCAGGTACGGCAATGCGCGCAGCGGCACCGGGAAATCCAGCGCCTCCGCGCAGATCGGCGGCAGTTCGGCGGCCAGCGGATCGCCCGCGAAGAACGGCGCGAGCAGGGTCGCCGCGGTGTCCGCCAGCGTGCCATGCGGGGCGAAGTCCGCGGGCGCCAGCGTGGGCAGGCGTTCCGGCACGTAGAGGCCGCCGTCCGGCGCCAGTCCGGCGGCGATCGCCTCGCCCAGCGTGGCGGCGGGCGCGCGGCCGCGGGTACTCAGGTAACGCAGCGCAGCACTCATGCCCGGGCCTCGTCGTCGACCAGCATGGCCGCCGGGCCGTCGATCGGCGCCACGAACACGTCGCTGTCCAGCGCACCTTCGGCGAACGCCGCGCGCATCGCGGCCGCGGCCGCGGTCGCCCTGGCCTGCGACTCGAACCAGCCGAACACGCTGGGGCCGCCGCCCGAGATGCTGGCGCCCAGCGCGCCGTGGTCCAGCGCGGCCTGCTTCACGCGGGCGAAGTGCGGCACCAGCGGCGCGCGGCGCGGTTCCACCAGCACGTCCTTGAGGCCTTCGCGCACCAGCGCGGCGTCGCCGCGGAAGCAGCCGGCGAGCAGCAGCGAGAGGTTCGCGCTCTGCGCCACGAATTCGCCCAGCGCGTAGTGGCCGGCCAGCGCGGCACGCGCCTTGCGCGTCTCCAGCACGAAATGCGGATGCACCAGCGCGCAGTACCAGTCGGCGGGCACCGGGATGCGCAGCAGCCGGTCGTGCGTGGCCAGCACCAGGCCGCCCAGCAGTTGCGGGCCCACGTTGTCGCCGTGGCGGCCGCCGCTGGCCACCGCCTCGCCGTCCATCGCGAAGCCGTACAGCGCCTCGCGCGGCAGCGGCGTGTCCAGCAGCGCGTTGGCGGCGACCAGCGCCGCCACGCAGGACGCCGCCGAGCCGGCCATGCCCGAGCCCAGCGCGATGCCCTTGTGCAGCGTGAGTTCGAAGCCGTGGCGCAGGCCCAGTGCCTTGCGCAGCGCGAGCAGCGCGACGCCCGCGGTGTTCGCGCTCGCGTCCAGAGGCAGTGCGGCCGCGCTGCCGTGGATCGCCGCGATGCGCACCACGGGCTCGTCGATGCGCCGCACCTCGGCGCGATCGCCCGCGCCGGCCATGCTGTGGCCGAGGATGTCGAAACCGACGCCGACGTTGCCGACGCAGGCGGGGGCGAACGCGACGGCGTGGTCGCGGCGAAGGCGGGNACGGGACGACGAGGGCTTCATGGCTTCCTGCAACAGTACGGGGGCGTTCATGCGTGCGGCTCCAGCGTTTCGGCGATGCGCAGCAGGTCGGCGAACACGCCGGCCGCGGTCACTTCCGGCCCGGCGCCGGGACCTTGCACCTGCAGGGGATTGTCGCGGTAACGGCGCGTGCTGAATTGCACCACGTTGTCGGTCAGCCGGGAGTGCGCGAACGCATGCGTGGCCGGCAACACCTGCAGCCGCACGCTGGCGCGGCCGTGGCGGTCCAGCTGCGCCACGTGGCGCAGCACGCCGCCGCGCGTGTGCGCCTCGGCCAGCTTCGCGGCCATCGGCGCATCCAGCAGGTCCAGCCGCTGCATGAATTCCTCCACCGGCACGTCGGCCAGCTCCGGCGGCACCAGGCTTTCCACCTGCACCTGTTCCAGCGACAGCGGCCAGCTCGCCTCGCGGGCCAGGATCACCAGCTTGCGCGCCACGTCCAGGCCGGACAGGTCGTCGCGCGGATCGGGTTCGGTATAGCCCAGCGCATGCGCCTCGCGCACCAGCGCGGAGAACGGCTGCTGGCCGTCGTGGCGGTTGCACAGCCAGGCCAGGGTGCCGGAGAACATGCCGTGCACCGCGCACAGTTCGTCGCCGGTGTCGAGCAGGTCGCGCAGCGTCTGCACCACCGGCAGCCCGGCGCACACGGTGGCCTCGTAGCGGTAGCGCGCGCCGCCGGCGCAGGCCTGGCGGATCGCGCGCCAGCGTTCCAGCGGACCGCTGGCCGCCAGTTTGTTCGGCGTCACCACGTGCACGCCGGCGGCCAGCCAGCGGGGATAGTGCGAGGCCACCGCGTCGCTGGCGCTGCAATCCACCAGCAGCGCGTGGCGCTCGCCGGCGCGCTGCACGTGGGCGGCGAACGCGTCGAGGTCGCTGGGGCGCCAGGTCTGCGCGCCGTGGCTGCGGGAGTTCAGTTCGGGATCGTCGTGGTCCAGCCACATGCGCTGCCGGGCGACCACGCCGCACAGCTTCAGTTGCAGGCCCGCTTCGCGCGCCAGCCGCGGCTGGGCCGCGCGCAACTGCTGGAGCAGGGCGCTGCCGACCCGGCCGGGGCCGATCAGGCCCACGGCCAGCGTGCGCTGGCGGCGCGCGTCGGGCAGCGCCATGAAGCGCGACAGCGAGAAGGCTTCCTGGGCTACTGCATTGGGTGGTGCGCAGACGTTCACGGTGAGCTCTCCGGTGGAGGCCCCGCTTCGTCTGGCGTGTCGGTGTGCACCGGCCCGCCTCGTCGAGGGGGGCCGTTGCGTGTGTGAAGTGTTACTCGCGCACGAACGCCCACCCGTAGCCGGAGGTACCGGTACCGGTGGTAATAATCGTGGTGGTGATCGTGGCGATGGCGGCGATGTCGCCCGTGCGCGACGGCATGCGACCGGCGATGGCCGGTACGGAATGCATGCGTGCGATGGCGGAATGCGGCGACATGGAGCCGACACTAAGACCTGTGTTGCACTGCAGTCAACAGGTGCATTTGCAACTGTTCCTTCGGGACCGCGGCCGATGTGCGACCGCGGCAGGTTGTCGCGACCCCCGGTTTCGGGCCGCCGGCGCCGGCACGCCCGATTACAATGGCAGGAATGAATCTCCGGTTTTCCTTGCGCTTCCTGTTGAGCGCCGGCGTCGTATGGCTTGCGTCCGGCACGGGCGCGGGCGTGCTTGCGGCTGATGCCCCGGATTCCATGCAGCAGCGCGTCGCCGCCTGCGCCAGTTGCCATGGCGACCACGGCGAAGGCCTGCCGGGCGACGCGAAAGTGCCGCGCCTGGCCGGCAAGCCGGCCGGCTACCTGCTGCAACAGCTGGAATTCTTCCAGGGCGGCCAGCGCCGCCATGCGGCGATGGAATACGTGGTGCGCCAGTTGAGCCCGGACTACCTGCGCCAGATCGCGGAATACTTCGCGGCGCAGCAGGTGCCGTACCGGCGCCAGCCGGTGCCCGCGGTGTCCGCCGCGGCGCTGCAGCGCGGCGAGCAACTGGTGCGCCACGGCGATCCCGGCCGCGGCGTGCCCTCCTGCGAGAGCTGCCACGGCAGCACGCTGACCGGCGTGGAGCCGATGATGCCGGGCCTGGCGGGCCTGTCCTATGCATACATCAATGCGCAGCTGGAGGCGTGGCGCACGCACCAGCGCGTCACCGACGGCCCCGGCTGCATGGTCGTGGTGGCCAATCGCATGACCGGCGGCGACGTCGCCGCGGTGGCCGCGTGGCTGGCCAGCCAGCCGCCGCCGAACGACATGCATCCGGTGGCGGCCAGTGCGCAGCGCGAGCCGCTGCCGGGCTGGTGCGTGATGGGCAAGAGCGGGGNGAATCCATGAAACGCTGGTGGCTGATCCCGGTGCTGGGCGGAGCCGCGCTGCTGGGCTGGTGGCTGTTCGTGCCGGGCCGGGCGCATCCTGCGCCGGCCGCGCAGCTCGAGGCCGAGGCGGCGAAGCTGCGCGATCCCGCGCTGGTCGCGCGCGGCGAATACCTCGCCGCGGTGGGCGACTGCGCCGCCTGCCATACGGCGCGCGGCGGCCAGCGCTATGCCGGCGGTCGCGCGCTGCCCACGCCGTTCGGCGACGTGCCCGCGCCCAACCTCACGCCCGATGCGGAAACCGGCATCGGCCAGTGGGGCTTCGAGGATTTCTGGCGCGCGCTGCACGAGGGCAAGGGGCGCGGCGGCGAGCTGCTGTATCCGGTGTTCTCCTACNCCTCGTTCACCAGGGTCAACCGCGACGACGCGCTGGCGATCTTCGCCTACCTGAAGTCGCTGCCGCCGGTGCGCCAGCCCGATCGCGCGCCGGGCCTGTCCTTTCCCTACAACGTGCGCGCCAGCCTGCTGGCGTGGCGTGCGCTGTACTTCACGCCGGGCGTGTACCGGGACGATCCGGGCAAGTCGGCGGAGTGGAATCGCGGCGCCTACCTGGTGCAGGGCCTGGGCCACTGCAACGAATGCCATACCACGCGCAACGCGTGGGGCGGCATGGACAAGGACCACCNCCTCGCCGGTGGCACGATTCCCGCGCAGGACTGGTACGCGCCGGACCTGAGCACGCAGCCGGGCGGCGGCCTGGCGGGCTGGAGCGGCCAGGACATCGTGGACCTGCTCAAGACCGGCCAGTCGGCCAGGGGCACCGCGTTCGGTCCGATGGCCGACGTGGTGCGCAACAGCACCCAGCACATGAGCGACGCCGACCTGCAGGCGGTGGCGGTCTACCTGCAGGCGCTGCCCGCGCGCGGGCCGGCGCCGGCCGCGCCCGTGGCGTTCGCGAAGGCCACCAGCCACGCGCAGGGCGGCAAGCTCTACGAGCAGCAGTGCTCCACCTGCCACGGCAAGCAGGGCGAAGGCGTGCCCGGTGTCTACCCGCCGCTGGACGGCAACACCTCGGTGACCGAGCCCACCGCGACCAACGCCGTGCGCGGCGTGCTGCTGGGCGGCTTCGCGCCGGCCACCGCAGGCAACCCGCGGCCGTATTCGATGCCGCCGTTCGCGCAGCAGCTGAGCGACGCGGAAGTGGCGGCGGTGGTCAGCTACATCCGCCAGTCCTGGTCGAACCGTGGGGGNGCGGTGCGGTCCGACGAGGTGGGCCGCCTGCGGCACACGCCGACGGACTGAACCGCCGCCGGCCCGCGCATGGCATCCTGCGGCGTCGTGGGCCCATCAATTGCGGGCTGCAGGAATCCGCCGTGCGCCTGTGGTCGCTGCACCCTCGTTACCTGGATGCGAAAGGCCTGGTGGCCTTGTGGCGCGAGGCGCTGCTGGCGCGCGCCGTATTGCGCGGCGCCACGCGCGGCTATCGCCGGCATCCCCAGCTCGACCGTTTCCGCCGGCACGCCACGCCGACGCTGGCGATCAACGCCTATCTCGCCGCGGTCCACGCCGAGTCGCTGGCGCGCGGCTACCGCTTCGACCGCAGCCGTTTCGGGCCGGTGCGGGGCGAGGTGGCGGCTCTGCCGCTGAGCGATGGCCAGCTCGACCTGGAGTGGCGGCACCTGCTGGCGAAGCTGGAGGNGCGCGACCCGTCGTTGCACATGCGCTGGCGCGGACTGGTCCGCCCGGAACCCCATCCGCTGTTCCGCCTGCAGCCGGGGCCGGTGGCCGGGTGGGAGCGCGCCGTTGCGCCGGTCGACGGACCGGCGCAACGGCGATGATCACGGCGGCGCCGGGCGCCTGTTCACGGACCATCGCCGCAGCAGCACGAGCAGGCCGAGCAGGGCCAGCGTGGCGAACGCGGCGCCGGCGAGGAAGGTGGCCTGCGGGCCGATGCGTTCCCACAGTCCGCCAGCCAGCACGCTGGCCAGCAGCAGGGCCACGCCGCTGACCAGGTTGTACATGCCGAACGCGGTGCCGCGCAGCGATTCCGGCGCCGTGTCGGCCACCAGCGCGGCGAGCAGGCCCTGGGTCATGCCCATGTGCAGCCCCCACAGCATCACGCCGGCAGCCAGCCCGGGCAGGCCGCCCGGCAGCGCCAGCACCAGGTCGGCCAGCACCAGCACGCCGAAGCCGATGGCGAGCAGCACGCCGCGGTCGAGGCGGTCGGCCAGCTTGCCGAACGGATAGGCGGCCAGTGCGTAGACCACGTTCATCAGCACCAGCACCAGCGGGATCAGCGCCAGTTGCAGCTTCAGCTCCTGCGCCCGCAGCACCAGGAACGCCTCGCTGTAGCGCGCCAGGGTGAACACCGCGCTCACCACCACCACCTGCCAGTACAGCGGCGGCAGCCGGGCCAGTTCGGCGCGCGCCAGCGGCATGCGCCGCGCAGGCGCGGCAGCTGCGCGCGGCACGTCGTGCACGGCGAACGCGATCAGCGCGAACGCGGCGAACGCCGGCAGCACCGCGACCCAGAACACCAGCGGGATGTCGTTGCCGCCCAGCCACATCAGCGCGATCGCCAGCAGCGGGCCGACGTAGGCGCCCGTGATGTCCAGCGACTGGCGCAGCCCGAACGCGGCGCCGCTCATGCCCGGCGGCGCCAGGTCCGCAATCAGCGCGTCGCGCGGCGCGCCGCGGATGCCCTTGCCGACGCGGTCCACGAAGCGCGCGGCCACCNCCCAGCCCACCGTCTGCGCCAAGGGGAACACCGGCTTGGTCAGCGCCGCCAGCCCGTAGCCGATCGCCGCCAGCAGCTTGCGCCGGCCCAGCCAGTCCGACAGCGCGCCGGAAAACACCTTCACGATCGACGCGGTCGACTCGGCGATGCCTTCGATGAAGCCCACCGCCAGCGTGGAGATGCCCAGCGTGCCCACCAGGTACACCGGCAGCAGCGCGTGGATCATCTCCGAGGAGATGTCCATCAACATCGACACCAGGCCCAGCGCCCAGATGCCGCGCGGAATCCGCCGCAGCACCGAGGCGCCGCTCATGCCGCGTGCTTCCGGCGCGGGGGCGCCTGGTGGCGGGACCGGGTGGTGGATCGCATCGGCAGGCGTTCGTGGGCCGGGNGACGTGGAGGGCGGTTCAGCGCGACAGGTCGATCGCGTAGGTGGCCGTGCCGTCGCCATGGTCCTTCACTTCGCGGATGGGGTCGAGTCCGTCCGCGCGGGCGATCCCGGCCTTGCCGCTGGCGCCGGTGAACACCACCGGCGCGGCGGTCTTCAGCGGCGCGAAGCGCCAGGAGCGCGCCGGCAGGTCGCGCGCGGCGATCTCGCGGTGCTGCTGCAGCCAGCGCGCCACGATCTCGCGCGTGCCGTCGGGGGCGCTCAGCACGATGCTGCTGCCGTCCAGCCCCGGGAAGCGGCCGCCGCCGCTGGCGCGGTAGTTGTTGGTGACCACGACGAAGGGCTGCCCGGGCTTCACCGGCTTGCCGTCGAACGTGAGCGACACGATGCGCTGGCCCGCAGGTTTCGACACGTCGATGACGTAGTGGACGCCGCCCTGGATCTGGTCGAAGTTGTAGCCGGGGAAGCGCGTGTTGACCAGTTCCTGCGCGTCGGTCTTCGCCGGGTCGATGCGGTTGAAGCGCTTGGCCGCCTCTTCCAGCCACGCCTTCACGCCGGCGCCGTCGGTCTTCACCGCGGCCAGCGTGTTCGGATAGAAGTAGAGGTCCGCCGCGCTGCGCAGGGTGAGCGGGCCGGGCGCCACGTCGGTGTAGTCGTCGGGGCCGCCAAAGCCGGTGCGGAATGCGGCGGCGGCGGAGAGCACCGGCACCTTCGCCAGTTCCGGATGCAGGCGCGGCAGCTCCGCGCGCACGTAGTCGCGCTGCGCGGCGTTGACCACGGCCAGCGCGCTCATGTTGCCCTCGTCCGCGAAATAGCTGGAAAGTCGCACGTCGCTGCGGCCTATCGGCGTGTTGACGTAGGCCACCGCGGCCTCCTGCACCTTCGCCACCAGCGGCGCGATCGCGGGGTCGGCCGCCACGCAGCTGGCGGCATCGCCGGGCTTGCTGCAGATCGGGCGCACCTCGCTGTGCGTCCGGTTCTTGTCGACGCTCCAGCGGCCGTCCCTGCGATCCAGCGCCAGCTCGATCACGCCCAGGTCCTTGCCGAAGAAGCCGCCCATCACCGCGGGCACGCCGTGCACGAAGCCGCGCACCGCGTCCACGTCCGGCATGTGCGCGAAGCGCGGGCCGGGGAACTCGGTGTGCGAGTGGCCCAGCAACAGCACGTCGATGCCCGGCACGCCGGCGAGGTGCCAGCCGGCATTTTCCATCGCGGGCGTGTACGGCGCGGTGTCCAGGCCGCCGTGCATCATCGCCACCACCAGGTCGGGATGCTGCGCCTCGATCTGCGGCAGGTACTTCTTCGCCGCCTCGACCACGCCGTCCACGCCGACCTTGCCGGCCAGGTTCTGCTTGTCCCACTGCAGGATGGGCGGCGGCGTGAAGCCGATGATCGCCACGCGCAGCGGCACGCTGGCGGTCCTGCCGTCCGGCAGCTGCACCGCGATCGGCTTGGTGAGCATGGTCCACGGCTTGAAGATGGGCGCGCCGTCGCGCGTGCTGTCCACGTTCGCCAGCACCAGCGGGAAATGCGGCCCGGCGCATTGCCGCCGTTCGCCGCCGTCCACGTTCATCGGCGTGCCGGTGACCTGCGAAAGCCAGCCCAGCCCGTAGTTGAACTCGTGGTTGCCCGCGGTGCCGCCGTCGTAGCCCACCGCGTCCATCGCGCGATAGATCGCCAGCTCCTGGTCGCAGGCCAGCTTCTGCACCTGCGCCTGCCAATCCGCCAGCACCGTGCCCTGGATGGTGTCGCCATTGTCGAACAGGAAGTTGTTCGGAAACTGCTTGCGCGCCGCGTCGATCAGCGTGGCCGTGCGCTCGAAGCCCAGCGACGGATCGGCCTTCTGCTTGTAGTAGTCGTAACCGAGGATGTTGGTGTGGAGGTCCGTGGTTTCCAGGATCGCCACCGTGGCCCGCGTGCCGTCGGGCAGGGCGGGCGCATGCGACGGCTGGTGGGCGCAGCCGGCGAGCAGGGTGGCGACGAGTAAGGCGAGTGCAGGGTGTCGTGCGGACATGCAAGGGCAATCATGGCGGTAGGGCCGCTGACGCTAGCAGATTCGTGTGACGCGCAGATGGGACAGGCGCAGCCGGTGACGTATTTGCGTGGCTCTTGGAACTTCGATCATCGCGATCCCCGGTGTACGGGTTTGATTGGCCTGCGCAGCAGTGAACAACGACGAAGGTACGCGAGCCGCAAAGACGCGATTTCCATGGGCCGGCACGGCAGCGAAGGCCTCCGTCGCGGACGGCGACACGCACGACATGCGCCCTCGAGTTGTCCAGCATCGTTCGCGGCGAGCGCCAACGGGTCTGCCTGCATGCGGTGTGCCGCCCCTTTGGCGGTGACTACAATGCGCAATCATTGCAGCCGTTGCTGGAGCGCCCGTCCATGGCCAGATTGACCATCCGCGATATGGACGATGACCTGGAGGCACTGCTGCGGCTGCGGGCGGCGCGGCACGGACTGTCGATGGAGGAGGAGGCGCAAAGCATCCTGCGGGCCGCGTTGGCGGGTCCTGTCCGGGACGATTCCGGCGCGGCGCTGTATGCGGCCATCCGCGCCCGGGTGGAGCCGCTGGGTGGCGTGGAACTGGGACTGCCATCCCGCGAGCCGCAACGCGATCCCCCGGGTTTCGACGCGCCGACCGCCGGCATCGCGCCGATCGATCCTTGGCATTGAACCACCCCGGAGTTTCTTGAAGCATCCCGGCGACAGGCGGGCCAGCCCGCCTTGGCGTATTCCGTCGCGTCGACCGGGCTGAATTTCTGCGCCGCGCGCGACTGGTCCAGGGCTTCCGCTTGTTCGTGCACCGGCATCGGCCGGTCGAATCGACCCGGCGGCTGACGCCCGGCGTGCCCTTCGACGAAAGTGGGGGGGCAATCCCGCTGCCGGCAAGATGCATGGTCCATGGGCAGGCCGGGGCGGCACGTTGCCGCGGGCGGCGCTTTGCCGCCCGCGCGCGAAACCGCGACAATGGCGCGTTTGTCGCGTGCCATCCCCATCGCCGCCAGAGAAGAGAGTCCCGCCGACCATGTCCGATACGCCGAAGATCATCTACACCCTCACCGACGAGGCGCCGTTCCTCGCCACGGCTTCGCTGCTGCCCATCGTGAAGGCGTTCACCGCCACCGCGGGCATCGCGGTCGAGACGCGCGACATCTCGCTGGCCGGCCGCATCCTGGCGCAGTTTCCGGATCGTCTGAAGGACGGGCAGAAGGTCGGCGACCACCTGGCCGAGCTGGGGCGCCTCGCCACCATGCCGGACGCGAACATCATCAAGCTGCCGAACATCAGCGCCTCGGTGCCGCAGCTGAAGGCGGCGATCAAGGAACTGCAGGCGCACGGTTTCGCGCTGCCGGATTATCCGGACGAGCCGAAGAACGATGCCGAGAAGGACGCCCGCGCCCGCTACGACAAGGTGAAGGGCAGCGCGGTGAACCCGGTGCTGCGCGAAGGCAACTCCGACCGCCGCGCGCCGCTCTCGGTGAAGAACTACGCGCGCAAGCATCCGCACAAGATGGGCGCGTGGAGCAAGGATTCGCAGACCCACGTGGCGCACATGGACGACGGCGACTTCTACGGCAGCGAGCAGTCCGCCGTGGTCGCCGCGCCCACCACGGTGAAGATCGAGTGGTTCGGCAAGGACGGCAGCAGCAAGCTGCTGAAGGACAAGCTGGCGCTGAAGGCGGGCGAGATCGTCGACGCCTCGGTGATGAGCCGCAAGGCGCTGGCCGCCTTCGTCGATGCGCAGATCGCGGACGCCAAGGCGAAGGGCGTGCTGTTCTCGCTGCACCTCAAGGCCACCATGATGAAGGTGTCCGATCCGATCATGTTCGGCGTGGCGGTGGGCGAGTTCTACAAGGACGTGCTGACGAAGCACGCCGATGCGCTGAAGCAGGCGGGCTTCAACCCGAACAACGGCATCGGCGACCTGTACGCGCGCCTCGACAGTCTGCCGGCCGCGACGCAGGCGGCGATCAAGGCCGACATCGCCGCCGAATACGCGCAGCGCCCGGCGCTGGCGATGGTGAACTCCGACAAGGGCATCACCAACCTGCACGTGCCCAGCGACGTGATCGTCGACGCCTCGATGCCGGCGATGATCCGCGACTCCGGCAAGATGTGGAACGCCGAAGGCAAGCTGCAGGACACCAAGGCGGTGATCCCCGACCGCTGCTACGCGGGCGTCTACCAGGCGGTGATCGAGGACTGCAAGGCGCACGGCGCCTACGACCCGACCACGATGGGCAGCGTGCCCAACGTGGGCCTGATGGCGCAGGCCGCCGAGGAATACGGCTCGCACGACAAGACCTTCCAGATCGCCGCCGACGGCACGGTCAAGGNCACCGACGAATCCGGCAAGGNGCTGCTGCAGCACGAGGGGGAGGCCGGCGACATCTGGCGCGCCTGCCAGGCCAAGGACGCGCCGGTGCAGGACTGGGTGAAGCTCGCGGTGAGCCGCGCGCGCCTGTCCAACACCCCGGCGGTGTTCTGGCTCGATCCCGTCCGCGCGCACGACCGCGAGCTGATCGCCAAGGTGGAGCTCTACCTCAAGGACCACGACACGACCGGCCTGGACATCCGCATCCTCGATCCGGTGGCGGCCACGAAGTTCTCGCTGGAACGCATCCGCAAGGGCCAGGACACCATCTCGGTCACCGGCAACGTGCTGCGCGACTACCTCACCGACCTGTTCCCGATCATGGAGCTGGGCACCAGCGCCAAGATGCTCTCCATCGTGCCGCTGATGGCCGGCGGCGGCCTGTTCGAAACCGGCGCCGGCGGCTCCGCGCCCAAGCACGTGCAGCAGTTCCTGGAAGAGGACTACCTGCGCTGGGATTCGCTGGGCGAGTATCTCGCGCTGGCCGCCTCGCTGGAACACCTCGCCGAGCACTACGGCAACCAGCGCGCCGCCGTGCTGGCGAAGACGCTGGACCAGGCCAACGGCAAGATCCTCGACAACAACAAGTCGCCCGCCCGCAAGGTCGGCGAACTCGACAACCGCGGCAGCCACTACTACCTCGCCCTGTACTGGTCGCAGGCGCTGGCCGCGCAGGACGAGGACGCCGAGCTGAAGGCGCGGTTCGCCCCGCTGGCCCAGGCGCTGGCCGCGGGCGAGGCGACCATCGTCGCCGAGTTGAACGGTGCGCAGGGCAAGCCCGTCGACATCAAGGGCTACTACCAGCCCGACCTGGAACTGGTGGGCAAGGCCATGCGGCCCAGCGCCACGTTCAACGCGGTGCTGGCGGGCTTGCAGTAAGGCCGGGCGTCAATCGTTGACGTGATGCGGAACGGGGCGCCTTGGCGCCCCGTTCTGTTTCGCAGGGNGCGTATTCCCAAGGCTAGTTGCGCTCAGGATGGTCTGCTTTTGCTCGCCATCCCAGCGAAGGCTGGGATCCAGTGCCTGCAAGCCACGGAACACAACGGCACTCGATGACCAGCTTCGCTGTTGTGAAGAGCCTGCCTTCGCAAAAATGACGAGCAGGCAGTCGATTGATCGGCCCCTCCCCAACTGGCAACACGAGCATCGACGATCGATTTGCGTCATGCCCTCGCTTCGGCGCAGGCCGCGTCGTCGATCGGGCATGTCCATTCAAACGCCGTTGCCTCGCCGCAGCGAAGAATGTGCGCTTGGCGCGGTCATGGCGCCGACGTTGGGCAGGCGATACGCTGCCCCGGCATCAAGAACGACCGACGAGGATGAACCCGATGCGCCGCTGGATCGTGCTGTTCTGTTTTGCGCTGACCGCACCGGTCATGTTTGCCATGCCCGAGCAGGTGCCATCGGCCGCGGCCACAGCCGCGACTCCGCAGGTTCCCAGCGACGTGCCCCTGCTGGCGCCGGTGGTGGTGAGCGGCGTGGTGCCGGGACCGGGCCTGTGGAAAGTCAGCAAGGGCGATCACGCGCTGTGGGNGCTGGGCACGCTGTCGCCGTTGCCGGGGCATATCCAGTGGGAGTCGCGCGAGGTGCAGCAGGTGCTCGCGCAATCGAAGCAGGTGCTGCTGGAACCGAAGATCAAGCTCAAGGCGGACGTCGGCTTCTTCGGCAAGCTCTTCCTGCTGCCCTCGGCCTACGGCGCGCGCAAGAATCCGGACGGCAAGACGCTGGACCAGGTGATGGATGCGCCGACCTATGCGCGCTGGCTGGTGCTGAAGCAGAAGTACGTCGGCGATGACAGCGGCATCGAGCGCTGGCGGCCGCTGTTCGCGGCGCAGGAGCTGTACAAGAAGGCGCTGAAGGCGAATGGCCTGAGCAACGACGGCGGCGTGTCGGGCGCGGTGGCCGCGCTGGCGAAGCAGGACGGCGTGCCGGAGACGCCGGTGGAATACCGAGTGGAAATCAAGCAGCCGCGCGAGGCGATCAAGGCGTTCAAGTCCGCGGCGCCCAGCGACCAGGAGNGCTTCAACCGCACGCTGGACAGCATCGAGCACGACCTGCCGGCGATGACCGCGCGTGCGAACGCCTGGGCCACCGGCGACCTGGAGGAATTGCGCCGCCTGCCGGACAGCCACCGTCGGGACGCCTGCGTCACCGCGGTCACCAGCGCCGGCTTCGCGCGGCAACTGGGCCTCGACGACGTGCCCGCGCAACTGCAGGCCGCGTGGCTGGCCGCGGCGCGCAAGTCGCTGGAAGACTACGCGACCAGTTTCGCGATGCTGCCGATGGGGGAGCTGCTCTCGCCCACCGGCTATCTCGCCAAACTCAAGGCGCAGGGCTACGAGGTGGAGGCGCCGATCGGGCTGGACGAAGCGCCGGCCGCCGCCGGAAGCGCCGCGCCTGCGGCGGCTCCGGCAAGCGGGCCCTGATCAGGCCACGCTGGCGCGATCCAGCGCGGCAACCTCGTCGGCGCCCAGCGTGAGCGACAGCGCGCCCAGCAGTTCCTGCAATTGCGGCACGCTGGTGGCGCTGGCGATCGGTGCGGTGATGGACGGGCGGGCGATCAGCCAGGCGAGCGCCACCTGCGCGGGCGTGGCGCCGTGCGCGGCGGCAATCGCGTCCAGTGCGGCGAGCACGCCGAGTCCGTGCGGATCGAGGAAGCGCTTCGCCGCGCCGCCGCGCGCGCTGCTCTTGGCGAGGTCGGCGGCGCTGCGGTATTTGCCGGAAAGGAAACCGCTGGCCAGCGCGTAGTAGCAGACCACGCCCAGGCCTTGCTTGCGCGCCAGCGGTTCGAGTTCCGCCTCGTAGCCGGCGCGTGCGACCAGGTTGTATTCCGGCTGCAGGCATTCGTAGCGGGGCAGGCCGTGTTGCGCCGACAGCGCCAGCGCATCGGCGAGGCGGTCGGCGTTGAAGTTGGAGGCGCCGATGGCGCGCAGCTTGCCTTCCTCGATCAGCCGCCCGAACTCGCCCAGCGTCTCGTGCATGGGCACGCTGGCGTCGTCCTGGTGGGCGAAGTAGAGATCGATGCGGTCGGTCTGCAGGCGCTGCAGCGAACCCTCCACCGCGGCGCGGATGTTGATCGGCGACAGGCCCGGATGCTCGACCCATTTCGCCACCTTGGTGGCGATCTGCACGCGGTCGCGCTTGCCGCTGCGCTTCAGCCACTTGCCGATGATGGTTTCCGATTCGCCGCCCCGGTTGCCCTGCACCCACGCGGAATAGACGTCGGCGGTGTCCACCATGCTGCCGCCGCCGTCGACGAAGGCGTCCAGCAGTTCGAACGAGCGCGCCTCGTCGGCGCTCCAGCCGAACACGTTGCCGCCGAACACCAGCGGGGCGATGGAAAGCGGCGAGCGGCCGATTGCGCGGGTTTGCATGGGGGATCTCCGGCGGCGGGAAACGACGCCGGCGGCCGCGCACGTCGCACGCGACCCGGCCGGCAGGGGATGCTGCCGACATGGGTGCGCACGGCCGTCGATCAAGGCGAGNTGATCGGGAACAGGTGGCGTGCCTTGCCGGCCACGGCGCGCCACGAATTGCGCCGGGCGACGGCATCGTCCTCGCACAATCGCCGGACCGCGGCGCACAGCGGCAGCGGGCGCCGGTCTTCGCGCGTCAACTCACGTATGAGTTCGGGGGAATGCACATGGCCTTGCTGCAGCAGCAGGCCGACGAAGGGCGAGCGCATGATGAATTCCTTGCAAGTGGATCGGGGACAACTGCAAGGTAGGGCGCGGCGCGGAGCCGAAAAAGCGATATCTTCGCAAGCCTGACTTGAGGGATGTTCAAGATGTCCAGGCTCTCGCTGGNCCTGCTGCAGCAGTTCGTGCTGGTCGCCCGCCACGGCAAGCTGTCGCGCGCCGCGGAGCAGGCCCACCTCACCGTGAGCGCGCTCAGCCACCAGATGCGCCAGCTGGAGGAACGGCTGGGCCGGCGCCTGCTCGAACGCGGCCCGCGCGGCGTGAGCCTCACCGCGGAGGGCTGCCGCCTGCTCGACGCGGTGGGCGGGCACTTCGACGGCATCGAGCACGCGCTGTCCCGCTACCGCGAGCGCCACCACGACGCGCTCACGCTCAGCGCCCACGCCGGCGTCGTCTCCAGCTGGCTGGTGCCGCGGCTGCCCCGGCTGGTGGCGGCGCATCCGGAACTGGAGCTCAACCTGCAATCGAGTTCCACGCTGGTGCAGTTCGACCGCGAGCCGGTGGATGCCGCCGTGCGCTATGGCCGCGGCGAGTGGCCGGGCCTGCGCAGCGAGCGCCTGTTCGGCGAATGGGTGGCGCCGGTGGCGGCGCCCGCCTTGCTGGCACGCATGGGCGATGCCGATCCGCACGATCTCGCGCAGTGGCCGCTGCTGGGCGACCCCGATCCGCCGAACTTCTGGCGCAGCTGGTTCGAGCATTTCGGCGGCACGCCGCCGCGCCGCTACGTGGCGAATTTCGACAACCTCGAAGCGGTGCGGCATGCGGCGCTGGAAGGGCTGGGCGTGGCGATGGGGCGCATGGTCATGTCCAGGTCGCTGATCGACGCCGGCCGCCTGGTCGTGCTGGGCGAGCGCTACCTGCCGGTGAGCCATGCCTACTGGCTGGTCTACCCGCCGCGCTCGGAGCAGCACCGCGGCCTGCAGGTCTTCTGCGAATGGCTGCTGGCCGAGGCGGACGATTACCGCCGGCAGCTGCCGATGAAGGCGCACGAAGCCGTGCCGGAAGCCTGAGGCGGCGCGCATCGCTTAAAATCGTCGTGGCCGGCCACCTATGGGCCGGCATCATCCGATAGCGCAACCCATAAGGACTTCCTATGCAACGCACGGCCATCCTCGTCGACGGCGCCTTTTTCCTTGCCCGCTACCGCAAGGTGTGGGGCGAGCGCGACGCGAACGACGCGCGCACCGTGGCCAAGACCGCGTTCGGCATGGCGCTGGAGCACCTGAAGACGCTGGATCGTCCGCGCGATTCGCTGTACCGCATCTTCTTCTACGACTGCCCGCCGCTGGAAAAGAGTTTCGTGCGCCCGGTGAGCGGCGACATCGTGGACTTCGGCCGCAGCGGCGCCGCCGCGTTCCGCCGCGAGCTGCACGAGCAGCTGCGCCGCCAGCGCAAGATGGCGCTGCGGCTGGGCCGGCTCGCCGAACGCGGCGAGTGGAAGCTGAAGGTCAACGCCATGCAGCAATTGCGCGACGGCAGCCTGCGCTGGGACGAGCTGGGCGACGAGCACTACGAGCCGGACATGCGCCAGACCCAGGTGGACATGAAGATCGGCATCGACATCGCCGCGCTGGCGTACAAGCGGCAGGTGGACCAGATCGTGCTGGTGGCCGGCGACGCGGATTTCANCCCCGCCGCGAAGCTGGCGCGGCGCGAAGGCATCGACTTCATCCTCGACCCGATGTGGCACGGCATCGCCTCGGACCTGCACGAGCACATCGACGGGTTGCAGTCGGTATGTCCGCGGCCGTCCTGAACCGGGCGCGGCGTCAACCGCCCTGCACACGCCATCCCGCATACTGCGCGGACTCATCCATGCACGGGAGCCAGCCATGAAACGTTCCNCTCTGTTCGCGTCGCTCGCCGCGTTGCTGCTGGCCACCGGCATGGCGGCGACGCCCAGCCACGCGCAGGAGGCGACCGCCGCCGGACGCGCAGCCGGCGCCGCCGGCCTCGACGCCGCGATCGCAGGCAGCTGGCGCACGCCCGCGAACCGTGCGCGCGACGTCTACCGCCATCCCGGGGCCACGCTGCAGTTCTTCGGCGTGCAGCCGGACCAGACCGTGATCGAGATACTCCCGGGCGGCGGCTGGTACACCGAGATCCTCGCGCCGCTGCTGCGCGACCACGGCCACTACATCGCCGCCGAGGCGGCGCCTGTCGGCGGCGAGGCGAAGCGCGACGACACGGCCTTGCGCAGGAAGCTGGCCGCCGATCCGGCCGCCTACGGCAAGGCGCGCATCGTCGAGTTCGATCCCAGGGCGCCGGTGTTCGGGCCGCCCGGCTCGGCCGACCGCGTGCTGACCTTCCGCAACGTGCACAACTGGGCGGAAGCCGGCACCGCGCCGGCGATGTTCAAGGCGTTCTTCGCCGTGCTCAAACCCGGTGGCGTGCTCGGCGTGACCGACCACCGCGCCGCGCCTGGGGCCAGCGAGGCCGCGGTGGAATCCAGCGGCTACCTGCCTACGGACTACGTGATCAAGCTCGCCACCGATGCAGGCTTCAAGCTCGAGGGCCAGAGCGAGATCAACGCGAACCCGAAGGACAATCGGGACCATCCCAAGGGCGTGTGGACCTTGCCGCCCACGCTGGCGCTGGGCGACAAGGATCGCGCGAAATACCAGGCCATCGGCGAATCGGACCGCATGACGCTGCGCTTCGTGAAGCCGGCGGCGCACTGAGCCGCCCGTTGCGCGTGCCATCGCCATGCTGATCGCGCTCAACAAGCCCTACGGCGTGTTGTGCCAGTTCACCAGCGACGACGGCCGGCCCACGCTGGTCGACTACGTGGGGCAGAAGGGCGTGTACGCGGCAGGCCGGCTGGACCACGACAGCGAAGGCCTGCTGCTGCTCACCGACGACGGCCGGCTGCAGCACCGCCTGGCCGATCCGCATCACAAGCAGCCCAAGACCTACCTGGTGCAGGTGGACGGCGCCATCGACGACGCGGCGCTGGCCGCGCTGCGCCGTGGCGTGCTGCTGAACGACGGCCCGACCTTGCCCACGCCTGCGGAACACGCCGAAGAACCGGACTGGCTGTGGCCGCGCGATCCGCCCGTGCGTTTCCGCAAGAGCATTCCCACCAGCTGGCTCACGCTCACGTTGCGCGAAGGGCGCAACCGGCAGGTGCGGCGCATGACCGCCGCGGTGGGCTTTCCCACGCTGCGGCTGATCCGCCTGCGCATCGGCGAACATGCGCTGGACGGCCTGGCGCCCGGCGAAACCCGCGTGCTCTCGCGCTAGGGATGGTGTGATTTTGCTCGTCGTCCCGGCGAAGGCCGGGACCCAGTGCCTGCAAGCCACGGAACATCAATGGACTGGATGACCCGCTTCGCTGTTGTGAAGCGCCTCTTGCGAGACCGGTCCTTCGGCCGTTGAAAACCGCAGGAATGACGAGCAGGCAGTCGATTGGTCAGTCCTTCGCCAGGGGCCGCGCCTGCGCCAGCGGCGGCAGGCCGAAGAACGCCTCCGCGGTGGCGGTGGTGTGCGCGGCCAGCGCCTCCACGGATTCGCCGCGGTCGCGCGCGATCTCTTCGGCGATGTGCCGCAGGTACATCGGCTCGTTGCGCCGGTGCGCGGGCTGCGGGCGCACCGTGCGCGGCAGCAGGTAGGGCGCGTCGGTCTCGATCATCAGCCGGTTGGCGGGGATCTCGCGCACCAGCTCGCGCAGGTGGGTGCCGCGGCGTTCGTCGCAGATCCAGCCGGTGATGCCGATGTGGCAGTCCAGCGCGAGGTAGTCGGCGAGCGCCTCGCGGGTATCGGTGAAGCAGTGCACCACCGCAGCCGGCAGCTTGTCGCGCCAGCGCTTTAGCAGCACGACGAAATCCGCGTGCGCGTCGCGCTGGTGCAGGAACACCGGCCTGCCCAGTTCCGCCGCGATCGCCAGCTGGTGTTCGAACACCTGCAACTGCACGTCGCGCGGCGAGTAGTTGCGGTGGTAGTCCAGTCCGGCCTCGCCCAGCGCGCGCACCGCAGGATCATGCGCAAGCTGGCGCAGCCGCGCCTCGGTGGCGTCGTCGTAGTCCACCGCATGGTGCGGATGCACGCCGGCGGTCGCCCACAGCACGCCCGGGNGGGCATGGGCCAGCGCGAGCGCGTGCTCGTTGCCTTCGCGCGAAGCCCCCGTGACGATCATCCTGCCGACGCCATGCGCCTGCGCGCGTTGCAGCGTGACATCGATGTCGTGACGGAACGATTCGTGGCCCAGGTTGGCGCCTATGTCCAGCAACTGCATGGGTAGATCCGGAATGGCCTGCGGACATTTTCGCAGACGCGCGGGAATCCGCCAGCGGCCGCATCCGAAGCGCTGACGAGGGCGTCGCGGCCGCGTTCACATCCTCTTCGCAAAAAATTTCGCACCGCGTATTGACCACCGCAAATACTTGCGGATACGTTGCGAGGTACGTCACGAAACGAGTCGCGAGGCTTGATCGGTGCGATTGCCGGCAGGCCCCCTTCCCGTGGGTTGGCAGGCGCTGTTTCCGCGCAGGGGGAGGAAACGGTATATGGCGCCCGACACGGGCGCCGACCACGCCGGACGGCCATAGCTGCCTCCGGTGCAATGGGGAGTCAGGCATGACGAAGCACTTGGGGCTCAAGGGTTTGCTTGCGGCCGCCGTGGCCATGGCATTTGCGATGCCGGCAACGGCGGCGGGCGCACCACAGTCGCAGGGATCGACGACGGCGCGTTTCGATGTCAGCGGCCTGCAGGACGGCGTCTCCTATGATCGTTTCATCGTCACCTATCGCGACGGCAGCACGCAGGCCGTGCAGAGCGGTGCGGCGGCGCAAGCCGTGGGCGCGGCGATCGACCGTGCCGGCCTGAACAGGGCGGCGCGTTCCCTGTCGGGCGTGCCATTGCAGGCGGTCGCGGCGCGCTACCAGCGCAAACTGGCGATAGGCGCGGACCTCATCCGCACCTCGCGCAAGCTCGATCGGGCCGAAGCGGCCGCGTTGATCGAGCAGATCGCCGCCGATCCGGCGGTGGCCTACGTCGAGCCCGACCTGCTGCGGCGGGCGGNGCGCGACATCCGCAGCCCTGACGCGCTGAGCCCGGCCACGTTCACCCCGAACGACCCCTACTACGCCAAATACCAGTGGGACCTGCAGACGCCCGACGGCGCCGCCGACGGGTTCGGCAACCCGAACTGGGGCGGCAGCAACGTCAACAACGCGTGGGACCTGGCCGACGGCACCGGCATCGTCATCGCCGTGCTGGACACCGGCATCACCACCCACGTCGACGTCGACACCACGCTGGGGGATGCCGGTTACGACTTCATCACCGATGCCTACGTCTCCGGCCGCGACGCGGACGGCCGCGTGCCCGGCGGCTGGGATATCGGCGACTGGACCGACACCGCGCCCTGGGTGAACGACGCCCAGTGCGTCAACGCCAACANCCCGGCCGAACCCAGCAGCTGGCACGGCACCCACGTCGCCAGCACCGCCGGCGCCGAGCGCACCAACAACGGCGTGGGCATGGCAGGCATCGCGCATGGCGCGAAGGTGCTGCCGCTGCGCGTGCTCGGCCATTGCGGCGGCTACGACAGCGACATCAACGACGCCATCGTGTGGGCCGCCGGCGGCAGCGTGAGCGGCCTGCCCGCGAACAGCCATCCCGCCCAGGTCATCAATCTCAGCCTCGGCGGCCGCGGTNCCTGCACCGCCAGCAGTGCGGCGGCGCAGGCGATCGGCAAGGCCCGCGCACTCGGTGCGGTGGTGGTGGTGTCGGCCGGCAACAGCAATGCCGATGCCGCCGGCTACTCGCCGGCCGGTTGCCCCGGCGCAGTCGCCGTGGCGGCCACCGGCGTCACCAGCAAGCGCGCCTACTACTCCAACTACGGCAGCGTGGTGAAGATCGCCGCCCCCGGCGGCGGCGTCTACGCCAACGACGCCAGCAGCGGCAGCCAGGCGAACGACGGCTTCGTCTGGCAGGCGCTGAACAGCGGCAAGAGCACGCCGGTGGCGAACGACTCCAACTACGGCGGCTATGCCGGCACCTCGCAGGCCGCACCGCACGTCTCCGGCACGGTGGCCTTGATGCAGGGCGCGCGCCTGGCCGCGGACCTGCCGCTGATGAGTCCGGACGAAGTGCTCGGCGTCCTGCAGTCCACCGCGCTCGCGCCCAAGGTGACGCCGTCAGGCAGCCAGCCGATCGGTGCCGGCATCGTGGATGCCCACGCGGCAGTGACCAAGGCAGTGGGAGGCGGCGGCGACCCGGGCGATCCGACCGCGATTGCGCTCAGCAACGGCGTGTCGCTCACCGGCCAGTCCGGCAGTGCCGGGGCCAGCAAGGTCTACAAGCTGGATGTGCCGGCCGGGGCATTGGGCCTCAGCCTGCGTACGCTGGGCGGCACCGGCGACGTCTCGCTGTACGTGAAGCAGGGTGCGGCGGCCACCGCCGCCAGCTACGACTTCAAGTCGGCGCATCCGGGCAACAACGAGTCCGTGGTGATCACGCGACCCGCGGCCGGCACCTATTACGTCACCGTGGTGGGTGAAACCGCCTACAGCGGCGTGACGGTGCTGGGCAAGTTCACCGCCCCGCACTGAGCAAGCCGCTGCACCCGGTCTCCCGTCCCTGCGGCGGGAGACCGGCTCGTCTTCCGGTCATGGCGCGCCCTCCCGATCGGGAGCGGCGCCATCGCACGTACGCATGCATACGCCACCGACCGCCGGCTGCCACAGGCGCCCGGCCGGCTGGCCCCTCCGGTCTGAGTGGAGCATCCCATGAACAGGATTTACAGCAAGGTCTGGAACAAGTCGCTTGGCTGCCTCGTCGTCGCTTCCGAATTCGCCCGCGCCAACGGCAAGGGCGGCGCGTCCCGGCGCCTGCGCGCCTCGCTGGGCGCCCTGACCCTTGCGGCCGGCATCATGGGCAGCGCCCACGCCGCTGCGGTCGACCAGCCCGTGGTCGCCACGACGGTCGCCGCGACCGCCCCGGCTGCTGTCGCTCCCAACGAAGCCGCAAACCCGGACGGCAGCTTCGCCACCGGCAGCGGCACCGCCACCGGCGCGAACGCCACCGCCGTGGGCAAGGGCGCCACCGCCACCGGCAACGGCACCACCGCCGTGGGCGGCGCGAGCCAGGCGACCAAGGTCAGCGCCTCCGCGTTCGGCAACAACGCCAAGGCCGTCGAAACCAACGCCACGGCCCTGGGCGCGAACGCCCAGGCGCTGGGCGCCACCTCCAGCGCGATCGGTTCAAACGCCCAGGCACGTTCCCGCGGCGCCACCGCCGTCGGCTACGACAGCCGCGTGCTGGATACCGCCGACAACGGCACGGCGATCGGCAATGCCGCCCGCGCGAATGCCAGGAACAGCGTGGCGCTGGGCGCCGGCAGCATCGCCGATCGCGCGAACAGCGTGTCGGTGGGCGCGGCGGGCAGCGAACGCCAGATCACCAACGTGGCGGCCGGCACGCAGGCCACCGACGCGGTGAACCTGTCGCAGTTGAACGACACGGTCAGCAGCGCGACGCGCTTCTTCCAGGCAGACGGCGCGACCGACGGCAGCGAAGATGCGCTGGTGCTGGGCGAACACGGCGTGGCCGCGGGCGCGAGCGCGATGGCGAACGGCGCCGAGAGTGCGGCGCTGGGCTACAGCGCGGATGCGGAAGGGGCGGGCAGCGTGGCGATCGGCGCGCACAGCTTCGCGCTGGAAGCGCAGTCCACGGCGCTGGGCGCGAACGCGAACGCGCTGGGCGTGGGCAGCGTGGCGGTGGGCTACGGCAGCGTGGCCACGGGCACGAACAGCGTGGCGACCGGCAGCGGCAGCGTGGCGGCCGAGACCGGCGCCGCGGCCTACGGCAACGCGGCACAGGCGAATGGTGCGTACAGCTCGGCGCTGGGCACGGAATCGGTCGCCGGCGGCACGCAGGCACTGAGCGCGGGCTTCCGCGCCAGCGCCACGAACGACGGCGCCACGGCGCTGGGCAGCTACAGCCAGGCCGACGGCCGTCTCGGCACGGCGGTGGGCT
>JGI26536J50258_1000839_pt1 | contig 23699 bp, 15 predicted proteins | sample ThiBiot_750_plan_FD_50258 | JGI IMG/M metagenome (IMG submission 50258)
GCGCGGCCGCGCCATGCCCTGGATCGTGCTGCGCACCTTCTCCAAGGCCTGGGGCCTCGCAGGCCTGCGCGTGGGCTACGGCCTGGCCAGCGACGCGGCCCTGGTGCAACTGCTGGACCGCGTGCGCACGCCCTTCAACGTCAACCAGGCCGCCCAGGCGGCGGCGCTGGCGGCCTGGGGCGACGAGGACTTCATGCAGCGCGGCGTGGCCGAGACCGTGCGCCTGCGCGATGTGCTGGCGCAGCGGCTGGCCGCCCCGCCTGCCCTGCCCGCACTTCGGATAGCGCCTTCGGCCGCCAACTTCCTGTTCATCGACATCGGCCGCCCCAACGGCCCCGTGAACGAGGCGCTGCTGGCCCGGGGCCTGATCGTCAAGCCCTGGAAGGAGCCGGGCTTCGAGCACTTCATCCGCGTCTCCGTGGGCACCGAGGCCGACAACGAACGCTTCGTGCGCGCGCTGGCCGAGATCCTGGAGGCCGTGCAATGAGCGGCATCGACCAGAGTTCCGACAGCCGCACGCTGTTCGCCGAGCATGCGCTGCTGCCCACGGGCTGGGCGCGCAATGTACTGCTGCGCTGGGATGGCGCAGGGCGCCTGCAGGCCGTACAGGCCGACGCCCCGCCCGGCAGCGCGCCGCGCGCGCCCGGCCCCGTGCTGCCCGGCATGCCCAACCTGCACTCGCATGCCTTCCAGCGCGCCTTTGCGGGCCTGACCGAATACCGCGCCGAGGCCCAGGACAGCTTCTGGAGCTGGCGCGACCTCATGTACCGCTTTGCCGCGCGCATCACGCCCGAGTCGCTGGAGGCCATCGCTACCTGGCTGTACGTGGAGATGCTGGAGGCCGGCTACACCTCGGTCTGCGAATTCCACTACGTGCACCACGACCGGGATGGCCGCCCCTATGCCGACGACGCCACGCTGTCCCTGGCCCTGCTGCGCGCCGCGCGCAAGGCCGGCATGGGCATCACCCTGCTGCCCGTGCTCTACCAGACCAGCGGCTTCGGCGGCAAGCCGCCACGCGCCGACCAGGCGCGCTTCATCCGCAGCACCGACAACATGCTGGCCCTGCTGCAGCGCCTGCTGCCCGAGGCCCGAGCCCAGGGCGCGGCCCTGGGCCTGGCGCCCCACTCGCTGCGCGCCGTGCCGCCCGACAGCCTGCGCGTGGCCGTGGAGGGCCTGACGGCGCTGGACGCGCGCGCGCCCATCCACATCCACATTGCCGAGCAGACCCAGGAGGTGGACGACTGCCTGGCCTGGAGCGGCCAGCGCCCCGTGCAATGGCTGCTGGAGCATGCCCCCGTGGACGCACGCTGGTGCCTGGTCCACGCCACCCACATGACGCCCGGTGAATACACGGGCGCCGCGCGCAGCGGCGCCGTGGCCGGCATCTGCCCCACCACCGAGGCCAACCTGGGCGATGGCATCTTCGACATGCCGCAATGGCTGGGCCACGGCGGCGCCTGGGGCGTGGGCTCGGACAGCCATGCCTGCGTCAACGCGGCCGAGGAACTGCTGATGCTCGAGTACAGCCAGCGCCTGTCGCTGCGCCAGCGCAACGTGCTGGCCGGCCCCGACCCGCAGGTGGGCACCGCGCTGTGGACCGCCGCCGTGCAGGGCGGTGCCCAGGCCGCAGGCCGCCCCGTGGCCGGGCTGGCCGTGGGCCAGCAGGCCGACTTCCTGGCGCTGGACGCAGGCCATGTGGCAGTGGCCGGCCTGCCGGTGCAGGCCGTGGTCTCGGCCCATGTCTTCGGCAGCCACCGCAGCAGCGCCCTGCACAGCCTCTGGGTGGGGGGCGAGCGCCGCGTGCAGGCCGGCCGGCATGCGCTGCACGAGGCGGCGGCCCGCGGCTTTGTCGCGGCCCGCGCGGCCACCCTGCAATCCTGAGGCCCCCGCATGCCATGGGCCCGCGAAACCCGCCAGAAACGTTCCAGAATCACGCCATGACCGATACCGCTCCCCCTCCCTTCATCTTCCACCAGGGCACGGCGCCGCTGCTGATCTCCATGCCGCATGCGGGCACCCATGTGCCGCCCGACATCGCCGCGCGCCTGACCGAGGAAGCCCGCCACGTGCCCGACACCGACTGGCACCTGCCGCGCCTGTACGAGTTCGCCAAGGCCATGGGCGCCTCCATCCTCGTGGCCACGCATTCGCGCTATGTGGTGGACCTGAACCGTCCGCCCGATGGCGCCAGCCTCTACCCGGGCCAGAGCGTCACCGGCCTGTGCCCCGTGGACACCTTCGACGACACGCCGCTGTACGCCGACCCGGCCGATGTGCCCGCGGACGCCGAGATCGCCGCGCGCCGCGAGGCCATCTGGGGCCCGTACCACGCGCAGCTGCGCGCCGAGCTGGACCGCCTCAAGGCCGTGCACGGCACCGTGGCGCTGTGGGACGCGCACTCCATCCGCTCGGTGCTGCCGCGTTTCTTCGAAGGCAAGCTGCCCGACCTGAACCTGGGCACCGGCAAGGGCACGAGCTGCGCGCTGGAACTGGCCGAGCATCTGCTGGCCATTGCGCAGACCGCGCCGGGCCACACCGCCATACTCAACGGCCGCTTCACGGGCGGCTACATCACGCGCCACTACGGCCAGCCCGAGGCCGGCATCCACGCCGTGCAGCTGGAGATGACGCAGTGCAGCTACATGCAGGAAGCCCTGCCCTTCGGCTACCTGCCCGAGCGCGCCGAACAGATCCAGCCCACGCTGCAGCGCATGCTGCAGGCGGTGCTGGACTTCGTCACGACACGGCGCGTGTCCTGATCAGCCTTCGTCGTGGCAGTGGCCCGGGCAGGGCCCGCCCATGGCCACGGGCGGCGGGTCGCCCAGCCAGCGGCGTGGCCCGGGGCCGTTCTGTGCGCACAGGTCGCCGGGGTTGTGCAGCACGCAGTGGCGCAGCGACAGGCAACCGCAGCCAATGCACTGGTCCAGGCTCTCGCTGAGCCGCTGCAGCTCGCCTATGCGGTCGTCCAGCCGCTGCTTCCAGACCCGCGACATCTTCTGCCAGTCCCCGCCCGTGGGGACATGGCGGCTGGGCAGCTTGGCCAACTGCTCGGCGATCTCCTCCAGCGTGAAGCCGATGCGCTGGGCGAACACCACGAAGGCGATGCGCCGCAGCGACGAGCGGTGGTAGCGCCGGTGGCCGCTGGCGCTGCGCACGGACTCGATCAGGTTCAGCGACTCGTAAAAGCGCAGCGCCGAGGCCTTGACCCCGCTGCGCTGCGCCACGTCGCCGATGCTGAGCAGCGGATCATCCTCGGTTTTCATGGTGGCTTTCCTTCGTGGCTTGACTTCAAGTTCACTTGAACTCGAAGAATGCGGCCATTCTGAGCGAAAGCGCAGGAACAGGGCAACCGGGGCTTGTACCGCCCCTGCAGGCGTCCTGGCCGGACTGCGAAATTCTTTGGCCGAGTGCTGCAATGACGCAGCTGCCGTTCATTCATACAGTAATGGGTCTCATTTGTATTGAATGGCAGCGGCCGGAGGTTTCCATGTACATCGACAGCAGCAGCTTTCCCCTGGTCCGCATGGGCTACGAGCGCGACAAGGCCGTGCCCGTGGACCGCTTGCTGGAGGACTTCTCGGCCCTGCTGGCCCGCGGCCAGGCCTTTGTCTTCTTCAGCGACGGCGACATGTCCCAGGAGGAGCGCTCGCCCGAGGAGCGCAAGCAGGTCGTGCTGTGGATGAAGGCCCGCCGCCCCGAGCTCAAAAGCCTGGTGCGCGCCCTTGTCCACGCCGAGCCCGATGCGCACAAGCGCGCCGAGGCCGAGGCCTTCGCACAGATGTTCGGCAAGGCCTGGGGCTATCCCATGCTGCTGGTGGCCTCCCCCGAGGAGGCGCAGCAGCGTGCACGGGAGCTGCTCGGGTCCGATTGATGACCGATTGACATGAACTGAGAGAAACACCATGAATGCCGTGGATTCCGCCCTGCTCAAAGTCCTGCCCGAGAGGTGGGATCCCGACCATGTGGACCGTCCCGTGATCGTCCTGCCGATGCGCTCGGGCCCGGGTGACTGGGCAATGGACTTCCATGCCCACCGCAAGAGCCAGCTCATGGTCACCAATGCGGGCCTGATCACGCTGGAGACCGAGGCCGGAGTCTGCGTGGTGCCGCCGCGCAGCGCCGCCTGGATTCCGGGCGGCACGCTGCACCGCGTCAGCTGCAGCGGTGCGGCCAGCGGCCATATCGTCTTTGTGGAATCCGGCGCGGCGCGCCCCGCGCCCGGCCCCTGCCATGCGCTGGCCGTCTCGCCCTTTCTGCATGCCCTGCTGGAGCGCGTGCAGGGCCTGCCGCAGGACTACGAGCCCGACAGCGGCGATGGCCGGCTCATGCAGGTCCTGCTCGATGAAATCCAGAACGCGCAGCCCGAGGGCCTGCACCTGCCCCTGCCGCGCGACCGCCGCCTGCGCCGCATGACCGGCGCCCTGTGCGAGCAGCCCCAGCTGCAGGCGCGGCTGGCCGACTGGGCCCAGCGCATCGGCATGAGCGAGCGCAGCATGACGCGGCTGTTCCTGGCCGAGACCGGCCTCACCGTCAACCAGTGGCGCCGCCAGCTGCATGTGCTCACCGCGCTGCAGCAGCTGTCCCAGGGGCTGCGCATCCAGACCGTGGCCGATGCCCTGGGATACGAAAGCGCACCGGCCTTCGTGACCATGTTCCGCAAGGCCGTGGGCACCTCGCCGCGCCGCTTTCTGGCACTGCGCAGCGCGGTGCGCTGATCGCTACGAAAGCCGCAATCCCAGGCCGACCAGCACGGCCACCACCATCGCCGCCCCGAAGACATCCCAGCGCTGGATGCGCCGGTACCTGAGGATGACGACCAGGACGATGCCGATCAGCGTGATCAGCCGGGCCTGGAACACGGTGCCCAGCAGGAAGCAGATCACGATCTGCGCCCAGTAGGTGAGCAGGCCGGCCATCGGCGGCCTTTTCGATGCGGGCGGATTCGGGTCCGGTGCGGCCGGTGATGGCGATGGCGATGGAGAGGTCGATGCCGCGGGCAGGGTGCTTGCGGCGCCGGGGGCAGGGCCAGCCGCCTGCCGGGCGACCTGCCGTTCCTCCTGGCGCTGCTCGCGCCGCTGCTGGTCGGTCTTCTCCAGCACGGGCGCTGCGGGTGCGGCCGGCTGCCACCATGGCTTGCCGCTGGCCAGCGCAGGTGCCTGCCCGCCGGCTGCCAGGCGCCGGAACGTGGCGTTTGCGGCGGGCTTGGCGCGCGCGGCGGCGCGGTCCTGCCGGCTGGCCTCGAGCAGGGCGTCGTTCGCCCGGTCCACAGGGCTGCGCGTGAGCTGCCGGGCCTGTGCCAGCAGCGGCCCGCCCTGCACGGGATCGACCTGGTGGACGAACTGCGCCATTCCCAGCAACTGCGAGGCATGGGCCGGCTGGCCTTGCCAGTGGGGCGCCTGGGCAGGCTGGACAGATTGGCCTGGCAGGCCTGTCCCGGCCTGCGTGGCGCGGTGCAGGGCGGCGCGCAGGCGCCTGCGCGTCTGGCGCGATACGCCGGGCTTGTCCGCGTTCACCACCAGCCCCGTGACCTCCTGGCGGCGGCCCTTGCGCATCACGCGCTCCTTGTCGGGGTGGGGCGTGAAGCCTTCGTCGCGCAGTATCCAGCGCACGCGGCCCAGCAGCCGCCCCACGTTGTCGCGCGCGGCCTCGCCCGAGGCCGAGAAGGTCAGGTCGTCCGCATAGCGCGTGTACACAAAGCCCAGCTGCCTGGCCAGGCCCAGCAGGCGGCGGTCCAGGCGGCGGCACAGCAGGTTGGTGAGCATGGGGCTGGTGGGCGCGCCCTGGGGCAGCACGCGCTCGCGCGCCTTGCCGCCAACGAAGAGCTTCTCGCCATCCACCTGCCAGGCCTGGGCGCGGTTTTCGCTGCACAGCAGGGCCAGGAGGGTGGCCATGGCCTCGCCATAGCCCAGATGCCGGAACACGCCCTTGATGCGGCCGAAGGCAATGCTGGGAAAGAAGTCCTTCACGTCCAGGTTGATGACCACGTCGTGGCCCGCATGCGGCGCGGCATTGCTCACGATGGAGCGGCCGGCCAGGAAGCCGTGCGCGGCATCGTGCGCGGGCACCTTGGCGAGGATGTTGTCCAGCACCCAGTACTGCGCGCGCTTGAGGCGCGGCATGGGCGCGGAGATCAGCCGCTCGCCGCCGGTCTTCTTGGGCAGGGTGAACGAGTGGTAGTGGTGGGTGCGGGCCACCTCGCGGTGAAAGCCCAGGAAGCGCAGCTCGGCCACCGTGATGCCCATGGCCTGCGCCAGCTGGGCGGCATCGGCCAGCTGCGGCAGGCCGTGCCGGGCGAGCCGCTGCGGATCGGCCTGCCGGCGCTCCGTGCCATCCCGGGCGGCATCCTGCAGGGCCGCGGAGACGCCGGGGCCCAGATAGCCCACGTGCGTGGACCGCCTGGCATGCCAGGCCAGCGCCTTGTCATGGCGTTCCTGGGCCTGGCGGCGTTTGGTTTCCTCGCGCTGGGCCAGCGCCTTTTGCATGCGCTCCTTGCGCATCTGGCGCAGTGCGCGCTCGGGGTTCTGGCGCACGGCGATCTGCTGGCGCAGCTCGGCCAGCTCGCGCTGCAGCTCGCCTTCGCGCTGGATGTGGGCGGCGGCCAGCTGCGGCTGTCCCTCGCCCTTGGGCCAGAAGCCCAGGCGCTGCATTTCCTCGAGGATGACTTCCTGTTTGCTGGAGGCCTTGATGCGCTCGTAGATCTCGGCGCGCGTGGGTTGCGGCTGGCTCATGCGGCAACCCCTGCAAGGCGGGCCCGGCCGGTGCGAGGCGGGCAAGAAGGTGGAGCGACGCGCTTCTCGTCGAAGAGCCCGCAGGGCTCACGGGACGGGAGCTGTTCGCTCGACGCCACCCCGCGACGGTATGCGTGTTTCGCTTGTGGCAAGCCACTCAGGAAAACGCATACCGTCGCTGGGGTGGCACAGTGAAAACGGCGCCCGTGGTGCATGAAACGGCAGTTCACAAGGGTGGCGAAACACCACCCGGGTTGCAAGAGCCTGCGCGTCGCTCCGCGTGGCAGTGTAGAGCAATTGAGGCGGTTCACGCGATTTCTCCTTGTCCTGCTGCGGCCGCCTGCTGCGGGCCTGCCGGCTGGCGTGCGGCATCGAGCTGGGCCTGCGCCACCAGGCGCAGCGCAATCATGTGCTCGCAGGGCCCCTGGCGCAGCCGGTGCTGCTGGTAGTGGTTGCAGCTGCAGCGCGCATCGGTCAGGCGCTCGTCCGCGTTGAGTTCGAGCTGGGTGTCGAACAGGCGCTTGCCGTCGGCGCGCGGTATCTGGCCGGTGATGCGGCTGAAGCCGTCCTTGCGGTCGATGCGCGGCGGGGCAATGGCCTTGCCGCGCACCAGGGCCAGCGCCTTGTCCTCCTCGGGGTTGGCGGGCTGCAATTGCTGCGCCGTCAGCGGCTCGCGCAGCAGCTCGCGCCAGGCGTAGCGCCCGGCGTCCAGGTCGTAGACCGCGCGCCCGGCCTGCATCCAGCGTGTCATGGCCGTGTGCACCTGGGCCGGAACCAGGCCCGTGGCCTGGGCCAGTTCCTGCGCGCCGGCCTGCCAGCACGACTGCAGTTGCCGGCCCACGGCCTCGACCTGGGCGGGCGTGACCTCGGCCTGCGGCGCCATCAGGTGAAAGCGCGCGCTGGCGGCCCAGTCGTTGGCGCTCCAGCCCGACAGGCCCAGCGTGACCGTGACCTGGCCCAGCTCCACCACCCAGAAGCTGGGCATGCCGCTGCCCAGCAGGTGCACGCGCACGCGCGTGGCCTGCGGGATCAGCCGTTCCAGCGTGAGCAGGCGCCGGCGCCCCCACAGGCGGATGGTGCCGCCGCCCGTGCCCAAGGCATCGCTGACGACGTGCGAGCGCCGGGTGGCCAGGCGTTCCTCCCAGGGCTCGAACACCACGGCGGGCGGCTGCCCCGGCGTCAGCTCGAAGCGCAGCGCGCGCGGGCCATGGCGCTCGCGCCGGGCACGCAGCCGCGCGCAGATGTTGAACAGGTCCATGGGGTGCAGTTCCACCACGGTGGCGGGCAGGGCCATGGCGCTGGAGACCTGCACGAAGCCGCGCAGCCAGCTGTCGGGCAGGTCGATCTTTTCCTCGCGCAGTGCCGGATCGGCGCCCACCTGCACGGCAAAGCCGGCCGGGTCCAGCGTCAGCCGCGTGTCCCGGTAGCTGCGGATCTTCTGGAACTCTTCGTAGAGGCTGGCCGAGTAGTCGATGTTGGTGGTGCCGCAGATGCGCTCGCCCGCATGCTCGAAGGCCTCGTGCCGGATGCTGACCGCGCAGTAGCTGGACTCGTCCTGGCTGAAGGCCTCGAACAGCAGCCGGTCCGGGTGCACGGTGATCACGGGGTCGAGCACGTACCAGGCATCGCGGTTGGCCTGGTACAGCCAGTCGAAGTATTTGCGCTGCGCCTTGTAGAAGGGCGCGAGCACCTGGTTGCGGGTCTCGCGCAGGTCCTTGAGTTCGGCGCTGATTTCCTTGGCGCGCGCCTGGGCGCCGCCGGTGTCGGCCATGAAGCCGGCCAGCAGCTGGGACTCATGCTCCTGCAGCCATTCGCGGTAGGCCGTCTTGTCGCGGCCGCGCGTGCGCATGTCGCTGACCACCACGCTGTGCAGCGCGCTGAGGCCTTCGCGCACCTGCAGGAAGGCCGGGCCGTCGCGCCGGAGCAGGCCGTCGAAGCGCGTGGGAGGCCGCAGCAGGTCGGGCGCGAAGGAAAACGCCTGTTGCGTGGCCGTGTCGCTGACCTGCGTGCTGCCGTAGTACTGATAGCGAAATTCCATGTCCGTTCGACTCCGTGCTGTGAACAGGCGCTCAGGTGGAAGACGGGGCCTGGCCGCGCCGCTCCGCCGCCAGGGGCTGCATGAAGCTTTGCGCCAGATGGGGATGGCGCTGCACGATGTCGCGCAGCCCGGCCACATAGTCGGGCTGGTCGGCCTGGCTGGCGCTGACCACCTGCCGCGCGAAGATGGCCGCGACCACGGCCGCAGTCTCGGGCGCATCGACCTGGCCGCGCAGGAAATGCAGCACGCGCGTCTTGCTGGCGCGCGCGCGGTGCACCTGGCTGAGCACAGTCAGGAAGTAGGGCTGCAGCTCCTGCAGGCGCGTGGCGCGCTGGGGCGCGGGCTCGTCGGGCAGGGCCAGCAGCCATTGCGTGACGAACAGCTGCACGCCGGGGGCCGGGTGCTGGGCCAGGCGCGCGAGGTAGAGGCTGGCCTCGGGCGCGCTCATGTGCTGCTCGAGCCGCTGGCGGCCCAGGGCCTGTACCCAGGACTGGGGATGGTCCACCCAGCCGATCAGCAGCTCGGGCGTGAGCGCATTGGCCGGCAGCCGCTGGCCGAACATCTCGCGTGCGTACTGCTGGGTGTCGGCGAACAGGGCGTCGGCCAGCGGCAGCAGCTGTTCCGCCTGCTCGGGCCGGGTCTGTTCCATGGGCGTGAGGCGCGTGTCGATGCTCTGGCGGCTCAGGGCGCGCACATCGGCATCGGCATGCCGCGCCAGCGTGGACCACTGGCGCAGGGTGTAGGCCTGGATGTCCAGCGCCTTCAGGCCCCAGGCGCCGTAGCGTTGCGCACCCGTGGCCTGGGCCTGCAGGGCGCGCCAGATGCCCGAGGCATCGCGGGCCGGGGCCACGGCGGCCAGCGGGCCGGTGAGCAGGCGCAGCGCCGCGTCGTGGACGCCTTCGGCCTTTTCCGCACGGAACAGCACCTCGTGCAGGCGTTCGGCGATCTGGGCGTTGCAGCGCGCGTTGTACAGAGGGGTGCCGGCCAGGCGCTCGACCAGGGGCGCGGCCGCTGCGCGCAAGGCGGCATGGGGCGATACCGCAAACCCGGCCAGCATGTCGGCCTGCTCGCACAGCAGATCGTCGGCCAGGCTGCCCATGAGCCGTATGCCGCAGGCCATGCGCGCAGGTTCCTCGGATTCCAGCAGCCCGCGCAGCGCCGCCGCAGGCAGGGTGCGCAGGCCTTGCGGGTGGACCAGCAGCCAGGCGGTCGCCATCTCCACCAGTGCCGTCACCGAATGCGCCAGCAGGTGGTGCAGCGGCGGGGCCGGAACGCCGGGCGCGTGCGCGACCAGCGGTGCCTTGTCCGCGAAGAGGGCCTGCACCGCATCGCGGATGTCGGCCAGCGCAGCGCCGTCCGCATCCAGCGTGGGCAGCGCCGCCAGCAGGGCCAGGGCCACGGCGGCGCCATCGGCATAGAGCAGCAGGGCCAGTGCCTGCGTGCGCGAGCTGGCGGCGGGCGACAGCAGCAGGGCCGCCACCAGCTCGGCATCGCGCGCGGCGGCTGCGCGGTCGCGCGACAGCCAGGCGCCCAGGTAGCGGGCGGCCGGCCCCTCGCCGCATTGCGCAAGCGCCAGCAGCCAGGGGCGGCGCGCCGCATCGTCGGTGAGAGCGACCATGCGCTGCTGGGCAATCTCCAGGCCCAAGGCGGCGGCGGGCGCATAGGTTTGGTGCAGCAGCGGCGCGGCGGCCGCCGCATCCAGGCTGTCCAGAAAGGCCTTCTGGTCCTGCAGAGCGCGCGTGAGCGACCACAGCAGCAGCGTGGACTGCGAGCGGCCCACCAGCTGCAGCAGCCGCTCGGGGTGGGCATCCCACAGGGGCGACAGCCCTTCCACGCGCTGCGCGGGCAGCTGCTGCAGGTCCAGCGGCTCGTCGGTGTACCAGCCATGGGCGCGTGCCGAGGCATGCAGCTGCGGCCAGCGCGGCAGCAGCAGCCGGGCGGCGAGCAGCCAGCGCGATTCGGGCAGGCGGCCGGAGCGCGAGGAAGCCTGGCCCGCGCAGCGGCGGTCCATGGCCTGGAGCAGGGCCGTGGCCTGCGCGGCGCCTTCGCTGTGCCCGGCCGAGACCATGCGCCGCAGCTGGCGCCAGCCGCGCAGGCGCAGGTACAGGGAGGTGTCGCGGCTGAAGACGGCACCCTCGTCGCGCGGGCCATCGAAGCGGGCATGCAGCACGGCCAGCAGGGCGTGGTCGCGCCGCCACTCGGCACGCTTGTGGATGCGCCGTATGGCAGGCCACCAGGGGCGTGTGAAAGGGATGCGCTCCATCCAGGCCAGCAGCTGCCGGTGGACGGCGCCATCGTGCGCTCCCAGCGTATCGGCCGCCAGCAGCGCCTGGGGCGTGAGGGCGTTGAACACGGCCTGCTGCGCCTGCGAGCCGTCCTCCGGCGGGGCGGTGCGTGTCTCTTGTTCCCCCTGTGCCCCTTGCTCCCCTTGTACCCACTGCTCCCACTGATCCCACTGATCCCGGTGCTCCTGCAGCGCCGCCTGGCGCTCCTGCGGCGCGAGCAGCGCCAGCCAGGCCTGGTGCGCCAGGTCGCGCGTGGCCTCGCTGGCGCCGCGTTGCGAGAGCGCCTGCAGGGCCACCGCCGCGCCGCCATCGCCCAGGCGGCCCACCAGATAGGCCAGGCAGTAGTCGAGCAGGTCGTCGCCCGTGCCCAGCAGGGCCACCAGGCGCGGCACCTGCGCATGCAGCAGGCGCTGGGCGCCGCCGCCGCGCGCGGCATCCGCATATTCCGCCAGGCGCCACACCAGGCGCGCCTGCTGGCCTGCGGGCATCAGCCGCCAGGCATTGCCGTCCAGGCGCCGGCACAGGGCCGGTATGGCGGCGGCCTGCACGGGCGACTCCGGCAGCTGTGGCGGCTGCGGCGCCGGTTCCTGGGCGTGGACAGTCAAGGGCAAGGCTTGCACGCCATCCAGCTCGGCAAAACCTTGCTGGGACTGCAGCACATCGCCGGCCGCCAGGCGCTGGCGCAGATAGGCCAGTGCGCGCTGGCGTGCAGGCTCCAGTGCCAGCGGCAACGGGGTCAGCGTGCTGTCATCGACCTGCGCGACGACGCCGGCCTTCCATTGCGTGACCTGCAAGGTCACGACATGGCGCGCCGCCGCGTCGCGCCCCTGCGGGTCCAGGGCCACCAACGTCACGGTGCTGATTCGTTCATTGCGTCCCTGCGGGCGGGACAGTACGGCTTGAGCAAGCAGGTTCATGCGGCAGGCATCCAGTGCTTTTCCATATGGGGTTGGCTGGCGGGAACAACCAGGGCCGCAAAGTGTTCGCTGCCGTCGTTTCCCGCTGGCCAACGCAGGGTCAGATGGCATCGCAGTGTAGTGCCTCGATGCCCTGCGGGCGCCGCCCGCCGCGTGCCCGCCGCAGTGCCGATGGCCGCTGCGCTTGTCCGATCCGGCCATTGATTCCCCTGGCAAACCGTCCTCAATTTTCGTGGTGTCTTTGTGGCTGGATCTTGACTTCAAGTTCACTTGAACTTGAAGAATGCAACCCATTGTGAGCAGCCGCCGGCAAGGCCTTCAGAGCCTGCGGTACAGCCCCCTTTTTCCGGCCCTGCACCGTCCCCGGCAGCAGGGCCTTGCCCATCCCCCTCAAGGAGAGTCGATCCATGCCAGTTCTTCCCCCGCCGCCGTTGCGGCGTGCCCTGTTCGGAGGCGCCCTGGCGGCGCTGGCCCTGCTTGCCGGCTGCCGCCCGCAGGCCGTGGGCGATGCCCATGCCAGCGACGGCCCGCCGCCTGCGCCCGAGGTGCTGGTGAGCGAGGTCGTGCCGGCCAGCGTGCGTGTCTGGGACGAGTTCAACGGCCGCATCGATGCCGTGGACTCCGTGCAGCTGCGCCCGCGCGTGTCGGGCTATATCGAGCGCATTGCCTTCAGCGAGGGGCAGGAGGTCAGGAAGGGCCAGCTGCTGTTCGTGATCGACCAGCGGCCCTACCGCGCGGCCCTGGCCAGCGCCGAGGCCGAGCTGGAGCGCACACGTGCCGGCGCCGCCCTGGCGCGCACCCAGGACCAGCGTGCCCGCCAGCTGGTGGCCGAGCATGCCGTCTCGCGCGAGGAAGCCGACACGCGTGCCGGCGCCATGGCCCAGAGCGCCGCCCAGGTGCGTGCCGCCGAGGCCGCGCTGGCGGCCGCGCGGCTCAACCTGGACTTCACCGAGGTGCGCGCGCCGGTCTCCGGCCGCGCGGGCCGCGCCCTGCTCACCGTGGGCAACCTGGCCCAGGCCGACCAGAGCGTGCTGACCACCGTGGTCTCGCAGGACCCGGTGTATGTGTATTTCGATGCGGACGAGCACAGCTTCCTGCGCCACCAGCAGGCCGCCAACGCCGCCAACGGCGGCAAGGGCCGGCCCGTGCGCATGGGCCTGGCCAGCGATGAGGGCTTCCCGCACAAGGGCACGCTGGATTTCACCGACAACCAGCTCAACGCCGGCACGGGCACGGTGCGCATGCGCGCCCGCATGCCCAATCCCGACCGCCTGCTGACGCCGGGCCTGTTCGCGCGCGTGCAGTTGCAGTCAGGGCAGTCCGAGCAGGGCGGCGGCGGGCAGCAGGCGCTGCTGATCGACGACAAGGCCGTGCTCACCGACCAGGACCGCAAGTACGTGTATGTGGTGGGCGAGGGCAACAAGGCCGAGCGCCGCGACCTGGAGCTGGGCCGCATGGTCGATGGCCGGCGCGTGGTGCAAAAGGGCCTGGCGGCGGGCGACCGCCTCGTGGTCGGCGGCCTGCAGCGCATCTACTACCCCGGCATGCCGGTCAGCCCCAAGCCTGCGCCCGGCGATGGGCAGGCGGCGGTGGCCCAGGCGTCGGCCGTGGCCGCGCAGTGAACCGGGACGCACCATGGATTTCTCCAAATTCTTCATAGACCGCCCGATCTTCGCGGTCGTGCTCTCCATCATCCTGTTCGCCGTGGGCCTGGTTGCGATTCCGCAGCTGCCCGTGGGCGAGTATCCCGAGGTCGTGCCGCCCAGCGTGGTGGTGCGCGCCACCTATCCGGGCGCCAATCCCAAGGAGATCGCCGAGTCGGTGGCCGTGCCGCTGGAGGAGGCGATCAATGGCGTCGAAGGCCTGATCTACCTGAAGTCGGTCGCGGCCTCGGACGGCAGCCTGCAGGTGGTGGCCACCTTCCGCGCCGACGTGGACCCCGACACGGCAGCCGTGCGCGTGCAAAACCGCGTGAGCCAGGCGCAGAGCCGCCTTCCCGAGGAAGTGCGCCAGTACGGCGTGACCACGCAAAAGCGCTCGTCCACGCCGCTGATGTATGCGGGCCTGACCTCCAGCGACGGCAACCATGATGCGCTGTACCTGCGCAACCATGCCACGCTCAAGATCAAGGACGAGCTGGCGCGCATCCCCGGCATCGGCGAGGTGGCGCTGTACGGCGCAGGCGACTATGCGATGCGCGTCTGGCTGGATCCCAGCAAGGTGGCCGCACGCCAGCTCACCGCCGCCGAGGTGATCGCCGCCATCCGCGAGCAGAACGTGCAGGTATCGGCCGGCCAGCTGGGCGCCGAGCCCAGCCCCAAGGGCTCGGACAAGCTGCTGTCCATCAATGTGCGCGGCCGCCTGAAGACGGCCGAGGAGTTCGGCTCCATCGTGCTCAAGGGAGGTGCCGACGGCCAGGTCGTGCGCCTGTCCGACGTGGCGCGCATCGAACTGGGCGCCAGCGACTACAGCATGCGCTCGCTCAGCGACACGCGGCAGATGGCGGCCGTGGGCATCTTCCTGTCGCCGGGCGCCAATGCGCTGGGCGTGGCGCGGGAGGTCTACGCCACCATGGAGCGCCTGTCCAGGGATCTGCCCGAAGGCGTGAACTTCGAGACCGTCTGGGACCCCACGGTCTTCGTGCGCGACTCCATCAAGGCGGTGCAGAGCACGCTGATCGAGGCGGTGATCCTCGTGGTGCTGGTGGTCATCGTCTTCCTGCAGACCTGGCGTGCTTCCATCATTCCGCTGCTGGCCGTGCCCGTGTCCATCGTCGGAACCTTCGCGGGGCTGTACCTGCTGGGCTACTCCATCAACACGCTGACCCTGTTCGGCCTGGTGCTGGCCATCGGCATCGTGGTGGACGATGCCATCGTCGTGGTGGAGAACGTGGAGCGCTACATCGAGGAGGGCCACACGCCCCTGGAGGCGGCGCACCTGGCGATGAAGGAGGTCTCGGGCCCCATCATCGCCATCGCCCTGGTGCTGTGCGCGGTCTTCGTGCCCATGGCCTTCCTCAGCGGCGTGACGGGCCAGTTCTACAAGCAGTTCGCCGTGACGATCGCCATCTCCACGGTGATCTCGGCCATCAACTCGCTGACGCTGTCGCCTGCACTGGCGGCCAAGCTGCTGCAGCCGCGCGGCGCGCCGCGCGATCTGCTGTCGCGCGGGCTGGACCGCAGCCTGGGCTGGTTCTTCCGGCCCTTCAACCGCTTCTTCGACCGCAGCGCGCACGGCTACCAGAACTCCGTGGGGCAGTCGCTGCGCCGCCGCGGCCTGGTGTTTGCGGTCTACGCGGCGCTGCTGGCGGGCACGGCCGTGCTGTTCCAGGCCGTGCCGGGCGGCTTCATCCCGCTGCAGGACAAGCTGTACCTGTTCGGCGGCGCCAAGCTGCCCGAGGGCGCCTCGCTGGGCCGCACCGCCGAGGTGACGCGCCAGATCGTGGAGCTGGCCCACAGCGTGGAGGGCGTGGACAAAGTCGCTGCCTTCGCAGGCTTCAATGCGCTGCAGACCACGACCACGCCCAACCTGACCAGCTCCTACATCATGCTCAAGCCCTTCGGCGAGCGCACGCGCAGCGCCGAGGAGATCAATGCCGAGCTGGGCGCCAAGTTCGCGCAGATCGAGGGCGGCTTCGCCTACGCGCTGATGCCGCCGCCCATCCAGGGCCTGGGCAACGGCTCGGGCTACTCGCTGTTCCTGCAGGATCGCGCGGGCCTGGGCTACGCGGCGCTGCAGCAGGCGCTGCAGGCCTTCCAGGCCGAGATCGCCAAAACGCCGGGCATGACCTATCCGGTCAGCAGCTACCAGTCCAACATCCCGCAGCTCGAAGTCAAGGTGGACCGCACCAAAGCCAAGGCGCAGGGCGTGGCGCTGACCGACCTGTTCCAGACGCTGCAGGCCTACCTGGGCTCGGTCTACGTCAACGACTTCAACGCCTTCGGCCGCGTCTGGCGCGTGATGCTGCAGGCCGATGCCGACCACCGCCAGGCCGTGGAGGACATCGCGCGGCTGCGCACGCGCAATGCGCGCGGCGAGATGGTGCCCATAGGCTCCATGGTCACCGTGGTGCCCAGCTTCGGGCCCGACCCGGTGCTGCGCTACAACGGCTTCCCGGCGGCCGACCTGATCGGCGACTCCGACCCGCGCGTGCTGTCCTCGGGCGAGGTGCTGACCAAGCTCCAGGAGATCGCGCAGCGCACGCTGCCGCGCGGCATCGAGCTGGCCTGGACCGACCTCAGCTACCAGCAGGTGGAGCAGAGCAACGCGGCGGCCGTGGTCTTCGCCATCGCCGTGATGCTGGTCTTCCTGGTGCTGGCCGCGCTCTACGAGAGCTGGACGCTGCCGCTGGCCGTCATCCTCATCGTGCCCGTGTGCATCTGCGCGGCGCTGTTCGGCGTCTGGCTGGCCGGCGGCGACAACAACGTCTTCGTGCAGGTGGGGCTGGTGGTGCTGATGGGGCTGGCCTGCAAGAACGCCATCCTGATCGTGGAGTTCGCGCGCGAGCTGGAGCTGCGCGGCGTGGGCATCGTCGATGCCGCGCTGCAGGCCTGCCGCCTGCGGCTGCGGCCCATCGTCATGACCTCGATCGCCTTCATCGCCGGTGCCGTGCCCCTGCTCATCGGCGGCGGCGCGGGCAGCGAGGTGCGCGCGGCCACGGGGGTGACGGTGTTCTCCGGAATGCTGGGCGTGACCCTGTTCGGCCTGTTCCTCACGCCGGTGTTCTACGTCACGCTGCGCCGGCTCTCGGGCCGGGCGCTGACGGGGCATGCGCCTGCACATGCCGCGCCTGCCTCCCCACCCTCCGACAAAGCCGCACCCCTGGAGCCCCACCATGTCTGAAATCCGCAAATCCCTGAGCCGACACGCGCTGGCGCTGGCGTCTGCCGGGCTTGTGGCCGGCTGCGCGGTCGGCCCCGACTTCAAGGCGCCTGCGGCGCCGCAGGCCGGAGCACAGTTCGCGCGGGCCGAGCCTGCACCGGCCACCCCGCAGGCCGAGCCCGATGCCGCCTTCTGGCGCCAGTTCCAGGACCCGCAGCTGACGCGGCTGGTGGAGCAGGCGCTGGGCGGCAACCAGGACCTGCAGGTGGCGCTGGCACGGCTGGACGGCGCCCAGGCGCTGCTGAGCGAAAGCCGCTTCGACCAGTTCCCCACGGTCACGATGTCGGGCCAGGCCACGCAGCAAAAGCGCAGCGAGAGCGAGGCCTTCTACGGGCCGCGCAGCCAGCGCAGCTACACGGCCGGGCTGTCGGCCAGCTGGGAGATCGACGTGTTCGGCCGCGTGCGGCGCAACATCGAGGCGCGGCGTGCCGACCTGCGCGCCGACGCGGCCGATCTCGCGGCGCTGCAGGTGGCCATCGCGGCCCAGGTTGCGGGCAGCTATGCCGACCTGCGCGGCTGGCAGCAGCGCCTGGCCCTGGCCCGGGCCAACGCGGCCAACCAGCAGGACACGCTGCGCCTGGTGCAGCTGCGCCTCACACACGGCAGCGGCACCGAGTTCGACCTGGCGCGCGCCCAGGCCCAGTTGGAGGCCACGCGCTCGCGCATCCCGGCACTGCAGGCGCAGATCGCCATGGCCCAGCACCGGCTGGCCGTGCTCACGGGCCAGGTGCCCGAGGCGCTGATCGCCGCGCTGGATGTGCCTGCCGCCCTGCCGCAGCTGCCGCCGGCCATCGACCCCGGCACGCCGGCCGGCCTGCTGCGCCGCCGTCCGGACGTGGCCGTGGCCGAGGCACGGCTGCATGCGGCCACGGCGCGCATCGGCGTGGCCACGGCCGACCTGTTCCCGCGCCTGTCGCTGGGCGGGCTGCTGGGCAGCACGGCGCTGCACGGCGGCGCGCTGTTCGAGGGCGGTAGCGCCACCAGCAGCGTGTTCCTGGGCGTGGACTGGTCCTTCCTCGACGTGGGCCGCGTGCGGGCGCGCATCGCGGCCAGCGAGGCCGGCGCCCAGGCCGCGCTGGCCCAGTACCAGCAGACCGTGCTGCTGGCGCTGGAGGACGCCGAGAACGCCCTGGTGCGCCTGCAGCGCACGCGCACCGAGGATGCCCACCTGGCCCAGGCCGCCGAGCAGCGCCAGCGCGCAGAACAGCTGGCGCTGCGCCGCTACCACCTGGGCAGCGTGGGCCTGTACGAAGTGCTGGATGCGCAGCGCGACCTCTACGCGGCCCAGGACGCCGCCGCCGACAGCCGTGCGCGCGGCCTGCGCGCCGCCGTGGCGCTGTACCAGGCCCTGGCCGGTGGCTGGGACGGGAAGCTGCCGCCAGCCTGAGCACAAGGCGTGCGTTGCAAAAAGGGACGGCTAGGCGCCGTCCCTTTTTTTCTTGTCCGGCGCACCCGGTGAAAACCACGAGGACCAGGGGCTTGCCTCATTTTTTTCTTATCGGATAATTTTCTCATTGGAAAAAAATGGAGCGATGGATGATGGAAAGCCAGGTTCTGGATTTCGCCGTGATCGGTGCCGGCATGGCCGGCGCCTCTGTGGCCTGGCGGCTGGCCGGTGCGGGCGCCTCGGTGCTGGTGCTCGAGCGCGAGCCGCAGCCCGGATACCACGCCACGGGCCGCTCGGCCGCCATGTTCATGGAAAGCTACGGCACCGCGCAGATACGCGCGCTGACACGCGCCAGCCGCGCCTTCTACAGCGCGCCGCCCGAAGGTTTTTGCGAGCACGCGCTGCTGCAGCCGCGCAGCGTGCTCTACATAGGCACGGCCGGCCAGGAGCCCCAGCTGGACGATGCCCTGGCCATGTACCGCCGCGACGGGCTGCGCGCCGAGCGCATCGACGCGCGCCAGGCCTGCACCCTGGTGCCCTGCCTGGACGAGAGTCAGCTGGTGGGTGCCGTGCATGACCTGGACGCCATGGACATCGACGTGGCCGAACTGCACCAGGGCTTTCTGCGCGGCATGGCGCGTGCCGGTGCGCGGCTGCGCTGCGGCGCCGAACTGTCCGGCGCCGAGCGCGAGGTGGATGGTGATGGCCAGGGCCTGTGGACCCTGGTGCTGCAGGACGGGTCGCAGGTCCGTGCCCGCGCCGTGGTCAATGCCGCAGGCGCCTGGGCCGATGCCGTGGCCCGGCTGTGCGGCGCGCAGCCGCTGGGCATCGAGCCGCGCCGCCGCTCGGCCTTCACCTTTGCCGCACCGGAGGGCGAGGACATCCACGGCTGGCCTGCCGTGATCGGCGTGGACGAGAGCTTCTACTTCAAGCCCGATGCCGGCCAGCTGCTGGGCTCGCCCGCCAATGCCGATCCCGTGCCGCCGCATGACGTGGTGGCCGAGGAACTGGACGTGGCCATGGGCATAGACCGCATCGAGACACTGACCCGCCTGCGCATACGCCGGCCGCGCCATGTCTGGGCCGGGCTGCGCAGCTTTGCGCCCGACGACGACTTCGTGATCGGCTGGGACGCGCGCCGTGAAGGATTCTTCTGGCTGGCAGGGCAGGGCGGCTACGGCATACAGACGGCCGCCGGCGCCTCGGCCGCCGCGGCCGCGCTGCTGATGCGCGAGCCGCTGCCCGCCGAGCTGCTGGCCCAGGGCGTCGATGCCCTGCGGCTGAGTCCGGAGCGCTTCGCGGCCTGAGACGCCTGCCTTTTCGCTTTTTCAGCCCCCGCAACACACAACAATCCAAGGAGACAGGCATGGGTGCATTCAAGGAAGTGAGCAGGATTGCCGGCGCCTTCGTCGGCGTCATCGTCGGGGCGGGCTTCGCCTCGGGGCAGGAGATACTGCAGTTCTTCGCGGGCTTTGGCGCCATCGGCCTGGCGGGCTGCCTGGTGGCGGCCCTGGCCTTCGTCTTCCTGTCCATGGCGTTCTCCACCATGGGCCAGCGCCTGCAGGCCGGCTCGCACAAGGAGGTGGTGCAGGCCCTGCTGGGCCGGCATGTGGGCATGGTGTTCGATGTGCTGATCACCTTCTTCCTCTTCGCCATCACGGTGGTCATGCTGGCGGGCGCAGGCTCGCTGCTGCACCAGTGGCTGGGCCTGCCCGAGGTCTGGGGCAGCGTGCTGGCCACCGTGGCCACGGTGCTCATCGTCTGCCTGGACGTGGGCCGGGTGATCGCCTTCATCGGCGCGGTCACGCCGCTGCTGGTGTTCATGACCGTGGTAGTCGCAGGCTACGTGCTGGTGACGCCCCAGGGCGAGCCGGCCGCGCTGGAGGCCGCCACCGCCACCCAGCCCCGGGGTGCGGGGCACTGGCTGGTGGCGGCGCTGCTCTATGTCTCCTACAACGTGGTGGCGGGCATGCCCTTCCTGGTGATCATGGGCGGCCAGGCCAGCTCGCGCCGCGTGGCGCTGTGGGGCGGCGTGGCCGGCGGGCTGCTGCTGGGCCTGCTGATGCTGCTGATCGCGGCCGCCATGGTCTGGCGCATGGACACGCTGGGCGGCCTGTCCATGCCCATGCTGGCGCTGGCCACGCAGATCTCGCCCTGGCTGGGGCACCTGATGTCGCTGGTCATCTTCGGCATGATCCTCAACACCGCCGTGGGCATGCTCTATGCCTTCGTGGCCCGCATCCTGCCGGCCGGCACGCCGCGTTTTCGCTGGGGCACGGGCGTGGCGGGCGTGGTGGCACTGGGCGGCAGCTTCGCGGGTTTCATCACGCTGGTGGGCATGGTGTACCCGGTCTATGGCTACATCGGCTTCGCGCTCATGGCCTGCGCGCTGGCAGGCTGGCTGCGCATGGGCCGCAGGCCGGCGCCCCAGGCCGATCTGCGCGGCACCTGAGGGGGCGGGCCTGACCCTAGAATCGGGCGGTCGCCAGCCCCGATCGCCCGCTTCATGCCCAGCCCCCGTCCTCGCACCAGTCCCGCCCCTGGTCCCGGCCCCAGCCCTCGTTCCAGTCCGCTTCCCACGGCAGACCAGGTCCTTGCCGCCGTGCTGCCGGGCGCTCGCACGGCCGCCGCCCTGCCCGCAGGCAAGCACGAAGTGGGGGCCAAGCTGCGCAAGGCCCGCAAGGAGCGCGGCCTGACGCTGCAGCAGGTGGCCGAAAGCAGCGGCCTGGCCGTGTCCACCATCTCCAAGGCCGAGCGCGGCCAGATCGCGCTGAGCTACGAGAAGGTGCTCATGCTGGGCAATGCGCTGGACATCGACATGACACGGCTGTTCATGGTCGGGGACGCCCAGCAGGCGGCCGGCGACACGCCCACCGTGGTCAAGGACCGTTTCGAGGACGTGCAGCGCTACGAGACCGACCAGTACCTCTACAGCGTGCTGTGCGGCGCCTTCCCGGGCAAGAAGATGCAGCCCCTGGTGGCCGTGATCAATGCGCGCGAGGCAGGCGAATTCTCGGAGACCATCCGCCATGCGGGCCAGGAGTTCGTGATGGTGCTCTCGGGCCGGGTGCGCATCCTGTTCGAGAACGGCGAATCGGTGGAACTGGGCCGCCATGAGGCCGCGTATTTCGACAGCGGCGTGGGCCATGTGTATGTGAGCCTGAGCCGCCAGCCGGCGCAAGTCGTCTCTGTCTGCAGCTGAAATGGTTAGCACCCCCTGAGCGGCTGCGCCGCTTCCCCCGTGTGCACGGCGCCCTCTCTCGCTACGCGGGAGGGGGCGACACCCTCGGTGCGGGGCGGCGCGGCCGGCATAGGCCCTTCCTCGGTGTCTCTGGCGTGGGGGTGCGCTAGTTTCATAGGTCGCGCCTCTTGTTTGGGGCGCAGGCCGTTTTTCTGGGGGAATCCTCGTGCCCGGCACGGCCGCCCCGGAATTCCTACAATCGCTGCCCATGAGCCTGCCCCAGTACACCCGCGCCAAAGAGCTTCCCGCCATCCTTGCCAAGCGCCTCGTCATTCTTGACGGCGCCATGGGCACCATGATCCAGCGCTTCAAGCTGGGGGAGGCCCAGTACCGGGGCCAGGGCTACACGGGCCCGGGCAGGGTGGGCGACCGCTTCAAGGACTTCCCGCATGACGTCAAGGGCAACAACGAGCTGCTGTCGCTCACCCGCCCCGACGTGATCCGCGACATCCATGAGAAGTACCTGGCCGCCGGCGCCGACCTGATCGAGACCAACACCTTCGGCGCGACCACGATTGCGCAGGACGACTACCACATGGCCGATCTGGCGCGCGAGATGAATCTCGAGAGCGCCCGGCTGGCCCGCGCGGCCTGCGACAAGTACAGCACGCCCGGCCATCCGCGCTACGTGGCCGGCGCCCTGGGTCCCACGCCCAAGACGGCCAGCATCAGCCCCGACGTGAACGATCCGGGCGCGCGCAACGTGAATTTCGAGCAGCTGCGCCAGGCCTACCTGGAGCAGACGCTGGCGCTGATCGAGGGCGGCGCCGACGTCATCCTGGTCGAGACCATCTTCGACACGCTCAACGCCAAGGCCGCGCTGTTCGCGGTGGACGAGGCCTTCGAGCAAAGCGGCGAATGCCTGCCCATCATGATCAGCGGCACGGTGACCGATGCCTCGGGCCGCATCCTGTCCGGGCAGACGGTGACGGCCTTCTGGCACAGCGTGCGCCATGCCAACCCGCTGTCCATCGGCCTGAACTGCGCGCTGGGCGCGGCGCTGATGCGCCCCTACGTCCAGGAACTGAACAAGGCCGCGCCCGAGACCTTCATCAGCTGCTACCCCAACGCCGGCCTGCCCAATCCCATGAGCGACACGGGCTTTGACGAAACGCCCGAAGTCACCAGCCGCCTGGTGCATGAGTTCGCGGCCGAAGGCCTGGTCAACATCGTGGGCGGCTGCTGCGGCACCACGCCGGACCACATCGGCGCCATCGCCAAGGCCGTGGGCAGCACGCCCACGCGCCGCCTGTTCTACCCGGAATCGGCCTGATCGCGCGGGCGGAGCCTCTGACATGAGTTCGCCGCTGCCGCCCGTTCCGTCTCCAGCCGCAGGGCTGCCGCAGCCCGTGGCGGCGCCTGTGCCCGGCCCGGCCGCTGGTGCGCCGGTGGCGCCGGCTTCACCCGCGTCATCCGCCTCACCCTCCGTTCCCGTCACGCCGCCAGCGGCCACGGCCGTGCGCTGGTCGCCCGAGATGCTGCAAAGCCTGCGCCTGCAGGCCTTCGAGCAATTGGTGGCCCAGCTGGCGCGCCAGGTGCAGGCCAGCCCCGGCGCGCCTGCACCGCAGTGGCCGGCCAGCGGCGTGTCCGAGGCGCTGGGCCGGCTGCTGCAGGCCCTGCTGGCCCAGGTGGGCACCCAGCAGGGCCAGGCCCTGCAATTGCTGGCGGCCCAGCCGGGCTCGGCGGCATTGCTCCAGGCGCTGGCGGCAGGCACGACGGCGCCTGGCGGGCAGGATCCCCGGAGCGCTCCATCGGCCCAGGCCGGACCGCCCATCCCGTCCGCATCGACAACGCCTGCGGCCTCCATGCCGCCCACCGCTGCCGCAGTGACGCTGGCCGTGGCGGCTGCCAAAGGCAAGGTGATGGATGCGCTGCTGGCCGGATCCGGGCTGGCGCGGCAGGCCGGGGCGCGCCCAGCAGGGGGCATTGCAGGCGGCGCTGCCGGGGGGGCCACACAGACCCTGCCCGCCCTGCAAAGCTGGTGGGTGCAGCAGGGCACGCTGCTGACGCCGCAGGGCGAGCGCGGCTTCACGCTGAGCCTGCAGGTGCCCCAGGCCTGGGCCCAGGCGCAGGGCGCGGCCATGGCGCTGGCGGCCGCATCGGCTTGCGCGCCGGGTGCGGCCCCTTTCACGGCGGCGGCCCTGCCTGCGGGCGCTGCGCTGCCCTTGGCGGGCGCGCAGGCCACGGAGCCGGGCCTGCGCCTGCCGCTGGATGCATCG
>JGI26536J50258_1000946_pt1 | contig 21922 bp, 21 predicted proteins | sample ThiBiot_750_plan_FD_50258 | JGI IMG/M metagenome (IMG submission 50258)
ATCCAACATTATCTGAAGAAGCAACAACTGAGCTTTCATATTCCACTCTCTTGACTTCATTATCCAGTGAATTAGAAACAACTTCTGAAATTCTATCAATGCAAACATCGATAGCTACGTCTTCTGCATCAACTACATCGTCATCATCATCATCATTAGTTACTACCGATAAACTACTGTTAACAACGAAAGACAATCAATATACATCTAAATCTATTGATACTTCCACACAATCATCTCCATTATCGCATGTTCGATCAACCGATATATTCAGTACAATTTTTCCTAGTACCAGTAAAAGTATGATATCAACCAAATCATCGTCCGATTATCAACGAATGGTTACAAATGCCGAACAAACAAAATCGACTCTACCTTATTCAACAACAACAACCGTACGTCGACATAGAACTCGTATACCAAAAATAACTCGTTGGCGAACACAAACATTTACACCTACTCTGCCATCAACAATATCTTCACATATTGACACTACCATTCCTGGTACGTCATAAAACTTCTTCGTTTTTGTTTTATTTACAATAAATTTTCTATTCAATTCTTTAGAATATTTATTGATTACATCGACTCAACAATCAGTTTGGCGTTCACAATGGGATCCACGTGAACAAAAAGATGTTACAATTATTCGACCATCATCATTACAAAACGATCCCGATGCACCTCTTTCAAATGAATTATTCAATGAAATCTTTCGTAATATTTCTATGTCAACAAATTCATCAGCCGACAAATTAGTACTTCTAAATCTAAGTGATCATCCACCATCAACATGGAATTTATCTTTGAATTCAAACGATAGCATTCTTCTCAATATTCTTCTTCCAATAGCATCGTACCCATCATCATCGAATTCAACAACAAATCTGACATTTACAAATATTGAAGCAGATCGTTTTCATACAAATATCAACGGCATGCCGATTCATTTACAAGTTGATCGTGTTGAAACCAAACAATTTTCATTGCAAATAAATGCAACACATCAAAATTCAAGTGAAAACGAGACAAATAAATCGATATCTGATATTGTTATCGGTCATGTTAAAAGCGAACAATTTCAATTGAATTTAACCAAGTCCGATAATATGCATGTTTACGTTAAAGAAGTCGATTCGGCTACAGCTGAAGTTTATCTTGACAGTAATTTTTGTACAAATGAAAGTAGTTTAGAAATCAATTTAAATCTTAAGAAAAATGGTAAAAATAAAAACAAATATTTCTTTTTTTTTTGCTAAAAATTGAATTTGCTTGTTCTATTATAGGAACTCTTCGATATGGAAATCGAACACCAATTAATATCGGACCTGTTTATACTCGAGTTCATATGCTTAAAGATTCATGCGATCGTGAACAACCATTGACATTATTTTTCGATATTTGTCAAAGACAAAATCCTTGTTCAAATGGTGGTACATGCGTTGCAGTTTTGCCTGATTTTAAACAATTATCAAGTCAACAATCGGATCTTGGACATGTTGGATACAAATGTCAATGTCCATTGCACATTTCAGGTGAACATTGTGAATATCTACAATATCCATTAGGTTATTGTTTAAATAATGGTGTTCTTTTTCAACTTAACGATCCGTTTAATCAAACAATCGAGAAATGTTTTTGTCCAAAAGGTTTTAATGGTGAACATTGCGAAGAGAATATCGATGATTGCATAAATAGGGATTGTTCCAAGCATGGCATATGTATCGATGGTGTTGATACATATCAATGTTCATGTTTCGATGGTTATTATGGTTANTATTGTGAACGAACGCATGTTCAAACCGTTCTTTTACAAGCAGCAAGTCGATCATTTGGTGTTGTTGCTATTTTATTAATACTTGGCATCATGGGCTTAGTTGTTGCGAGTGATATTCATACGTATTTAACACGAAAACATCAGAAAAAATTTTTATTAAGCAAAATACCACGTGCTACATCGGAAATATTTGAAAATTCGGTACTTTTACTTGGATTCCGTGATGCACCAATTGAATTAACGGATCTGTCGGATAAAACAAATGCAGATCAACAACAGCAACGGTTAAGAATGTTAAAACAACGTCAGAAAAAACGAACACCAAAAACATATCGTCGACAAACTGTTTATCAACAACTTTCAAGACGAAGTCAATTAGTACCGTACCTAAGACCATCAACATCACGAAAAAATTTACTATTAAATCAATCTAATCAAACTATTCTTTAAATATTTATTTTTTTTTTTGCTTTCTATTTTTTTCTCGTTTTGCTTGTGTTTGATATTTGTATTTGATAATAATAATTAAAGATACTTTCATTGTCTTTTCTTTATTGATGCATATGCATTTAATCTTTATATTGTCCGAAGAAAAAAAAAATTATTGGTTTATCAAGCTAGTAATCATAACTTGAGTTCGCTGTCAATATATGTATTCATACAAAAAAAAGCTTCTTATTCACTCATTTATCATGTCGATTGCACATGTAATGGCTTTGTTCGCGTGTATAGACTATTTTCTCATAATTCATTGTTCAGACAGTCAATCAGCTACAGTCGATTTCGCTTTTCACTAATGACCAATAGTTATATGTTCTTCGGTACATTACTGTGAATAAAAAGACACAAAACAAAACCAAACAAAAAGAAAGAAAGAAAGAGAGAAAGAAGACGATGAATGTGGTGATTATTTAACTGACACAATAAGAGAAGGCGAAGAAGAAGAAGAAGAAAAAGAAAACAAACGAATTTGTCATAGAGATATACGTAGAATATTCAATATTTACAAGCAACGACTTATTTCTTGAGTAGTAACACAATTTTGACATTGAACATAACAACACCATTGAAAACGACAATTACATTTATCACGTACAGTTACAATTTGAGATTGATAACCACGATTGCAACAAAGTAAATCACATCCATCAATTGCACGTGAATTTCGATTGCATTGACGTCCCATCGTACCAAATGACCCTAAGGCTAAATTAGCTTCACAATAATTTGGACTTGAATGATAATAAATGAGATCATTTTTAAATGTTGATGAAATCGTTTGTTTATCCGTTTGAAACGGTATATTTCGAGGAATAAAACGTAGTTTTTTATCGATTAAACTTCGTTGTAAACGGACTTCAATTGAATCATCATAGAATTCTTTCAATTGTTTAGCTATTTGAGGAAATGTACGTAATGATCGCCAACATGTTTTGAATTCGCATGAACCCGATACGCCATGACATTTACATTGACGATCAATTGAAGTTAAAATCGTCTTCAAGATAAGAAATAAAGAAAAAAAAATTAAACAGTTTGATTGATCTTACTCGAATTCCAACTTGATTATTATGAACATTTAATAAACTTGTTCGATTTTTTGTTATACGTTCTCTTAGATTAACAAATTTTCTCGCCAATTCCGAACCAAATAGAACATTATCCGAACAGCCTGACCATCGTATAGATGCATTCATACTTTTATCTCGCATTGACATGTCACATCCACATGAACTCAATCGTCCTGTACTACATGCTTTTGTTATTGCAAAAGCAATACCAGCTGATGTTAATGCATGAACATATGCAGATTCTTTTGTTCCTTTTTTTTCGAAATAGAATAATTCAATAATTACTGGAAAATATTTTCGTTTTCAATAAATATACCTGAATCAAGAATATTACCAACTAATTTCGTATCTTCGAATAATGTGCAATTCCAATGACGATTTTTAAATTGTACTTTACATTCTTCTAAAGCTAAATTAGCACCAAAACGAATAAATGGCATAATAGCTTCATTTCGTTGACAAAAACGAATTTGTCTTGGACTAAGACCATATTTTAAATGGCAAAGACCTTGTGTTGCAAATGATATATCTGATACTTGGATAATTGATCTAATCAAACGAAGAAAAAAGAGAAATAAAATACATATTTCAATTCACATCTGGTCACTTGACCTTCGCGGTAAACAGACAAAAAAGAAGAACTCGCGTGTTTTTTTCTCATTTCGTTTCATTCTCTCTATCTCGCTCCTATTTGACATTATTTGTCTGATTTGAAATTTTTTATGATCAATAAACATTTATTTTATTTGAAATGTAAATAAAAGATAGATTTAAAATGATAACCACATGCTGTTTATATATTTGTTTTACCCACATGGAGAGATCATTGATCTTTCTTGTTCTATCTATTCTTATATGAGAGATGTGTATTCAATGAACGAAATCAAACGACTTGTGAACGTGCTTTAATGTTTCCTATTCTTCTTTAATATGCATAAAACAAAATAAAAACGGATAAAATACATATATGTATAATGTATATCGAATTCGCTTCATCGTTTGTTACGTTCATATTACGTCATTGATACTCATCATCATTCTCATCAGATGAATGAAAATATCCCCGAGAAAAAACTAAAGTTAAACTTACAGCCATTGTTCACTTGAATGGATTAAAATCAAGATAATTAAATATGTTAACTTCATTGCTTAGAAAATAAAATAAATCGTCGATTGTATTTGAATATGTCAATGTGTGAACATGTTTTGAATGATTTATATATATTAATCAGTATAATATAAACGTTGTAAATCTTCTTCTCATCAACTTGATAAGATCTGATTCGACGATAAGATAGCCGAGAGACAGAGAGAGAAAACAACAATAACAACAACAGCAACAGCAACAGAAGAAAAAGCAATGAATGTAAGTGATACTTCGAGAGATAGATGTGAATATCTATATAAATGATGTTGTTATAAAATGAAGGTGTTCATAAAAAAGAGAGAGAGAGAACGACGAGAGAGGAAAGGAAAGGAGAGGGGGAGAGAGAAAGAAAAGTCAATAATGATTGGTTATATATGAAGAGAAAGAGTAGAGAACTATTTAATTATTCTCTTTTTGTTTCTTTCTTTCTTTCGATTGATGAGAGTTTGCGAATCTTTGTAACACTTCGATGTTAAATCTCTCTTTTGCTTTCTATGTCACACAATCTACTGATTTATATGCACAGTTGAGTCAATTAGTGTCACATATCAGGAGACTGACCAACTGTTCTGTTTTGTACTAATGTGTCTACTACTCGACAAAAACGATTTATTACTATATGACTTTTCCCCGTTTGTTTGATGTCATCATTGTTCAAATACGTACAAATGATATTCGATTGATTTCTGTTCTTACGAGAGAGAGAGAGAAATATATTAATCAAAAGATTATCTGTATATCTCAAGAATGACTTCTGTTTAGATCATTTTTAATAAAGCAAAAAAAAACGAACGATCATATGAGATTTATGACTATATTGATCTACAGTGGGAATCAATGCAGCAAGAGATTAGAAATTAACTTTTTTTTTTGTTTTGTTTTATGATTGCAATATGGATTAGATTTGATCAGTTAATCTGTTTTGACACCATATAAACAAGTTTTAGAATTATCGATTGAAGTTCTACACAATGAGAAAACTTTATTGTTTCGAAAAAAAAACTACCACACGATAAGTATTCATTGTCATTGCACCATCACTTAGAAATGACAATGTTCTGTAGTTACACTTGCATTGCTTACAAGTGTATATAAATGCTTGACATTCATGCATTATACCAGTTATTTTCCCTCGGAAAAGAATTTAAAACAGCCACAATCAAAATTAACCTTCGAATTAATTTTATACATACGCCAGCATCGATACTATGACAAATTCTAGTAGTTCATCCGATAGTGATGATTGTAAAGGTGCATCAGTAGGAACTCGAAAACTATTCAAGGTGAATATATGATAAGAAATTTCAAAATCTTACTTGTTTTGTTGTTTATAGAAATCCGCCAAAACAAAATCTAACCGTTCGAATACGAATGTAATAAGAATAAATAAATTTAAAATGTGAATAGAAATCGTAAGAAATACTATGATTTTATATTATAGAAACAAACATTATCGCAAAGAAAAGTAGTTCAAATTCAAAACAATCTTAATGGATCCTACTGGAATGTAAGCGTAGGAATAGTAATTAGTTGAATATATTCACATATCGTATTTTTTTAGAGTAAACTGAACGGTCGTCGTACAAATGGAACATATATGCAAAGTCTATTAGCTTATGAGCAGACAGAACCTGAAAATCGATCGTCAGATGACGAAAGTATCAATACTGAACTATTAAGTGAATCATCAACATGGTCCGATAGTTCTGATGCCGATATTCTTTACGGAAAAGATACATTTGTTACGTGTCGAAGTGAATCAGATACATTTTACCTTTGTAAAATTTTACATAATGTTTATACATATACAAAATATATTCGAATACAATGGTGTTCACCGATTGGCGATGATGGTGATGATACAAATATTACTGTCAAAACTCGTTTTGAATTGTCCTATACAGATAAACTAAAACCTGATACAATTCTAATGGAAATATCCAAAATTACTCGACATCCTGGTGACACTTTTTCATTGAAAAAACAAGATATTGTTGATACAAAACGTTTATTACAGAAATCGATTCATGGTGAATCAATGTCATCGGATGATATGATGGATTTATCAACTGACGCCCGACCTAAGAAACAAAAACATATTCGTTTCGATTCAACAGATGATGGCAGTGATAATTCTTCGAGTTCACAAACAACTGAAAGTTCATTGGCAACGAAAAATAATAAACGAAAAAAATCGGCGAAAGTTTCGAAACCTCGTAAACAACCCGCAAAAAAACGTCAACGAACAAAAAACGTGTCTGATGATGGTGATGATGAAAGCAAACCGAAAAAAAAGAAGAAAAAAAGTAATTTTATTGGGTTCTTTTTCTATTTATTCGAAAACGTTCATTTTAGCTACTGTATCAAAAGCAAAATTATTCAAAATACGTAGTAATAGTTCATTGGAACCGAATGAAACGATTACTGAATATGAACAGGAACCCTTTTTCGAAGACAAGTAAAAAGATTCAATTATTTCGCATTTGAATTCGTTCATTTGATGATTTAGTTTATCTGTACCATTTATCTCATCTTACGTTCAAGGAAAACTTGCCATTCGATCCGTACTAACTAACGATGAGAAACAATTGAAATCTCTCATCAATGATGTGAATCATGTTTCTTCAGTAAAACAACAAAAATATTCTATCGATTTCGAATAATTGATTTTGTATATTGAAAGGTTCATGTAGCACGTAGTCTTCATACCGATCTATCAGCTATTCATTATGCAATACAAAACGATAATATTAAATTAGTTAAAATCTTACTCGATGATTTAAAATCACCGAAAAGAAATCGATGTTCTTTTCCAACTGTATCNATGAAACAACACAATACAGGACGGTAAAAAGTTCAATCCAACTATCAAATCATTCGTTAATTTTTTGATATTTGTTTTTTTTTTGGATTCAGGACAAATATTTTTACTTTTGGTTTTCATACAGCACCAATCATGGCAAGTCGAGGAGTTAAAGAAGGAAACGATGCTTTGAATAAAGTAGATATCGATTCATTGGTTTTTAGAAACAGTTTTTTTTGTCTGAAATAATTATTATAGGGTCAAATGGAGCCTACCGATACAGCCGATGCTCATTCAATTCTTACCTATGCTTTGAAAAATAATTGTTCACGTGAAATCTACGATTTGATCATCAAAACATTTCCTGAACTAGTAAGAAAAATAATTTCACGAGCTTTTCTTTTTCTCAAAATCAAGGAAAAAATCTAATCTAGACTGAGTCAACTTACGAATTTATCGATACGATTATTCAACATGGTCATCGTAAATTAGCTGCTAGTATTATTGGTGATATAAAAGATAATATTTTTCATGGATTCAATTTTCTTCATCATCAAGTTCGTTGGATTTCTACATATTGAAATTAAATTCATTGATTTTCATAGGTTTTGCTCTATGATAACGAAGACATTGAAATCAATCGTACAGCGAGTGTCATAAAAAAAGCTCGACAAAATTCGACAGTAAATTGTCAAAATTGAAATCGATTCGAAAACTTCGCTGTTTTTTTCTTCTCTTGTTCATTTCAAGATAACGCCAATTCATTGTGCAGCTATTAATCCAAATGCTAAATATCTCAAACAATTACTATCAATGATGCCTGAATATAATATTCTCGATAAATATGAACGACGACCAATACATTTCGCTGCTGCATGCGAAGGATCTGATCCACTTGAATATCTCCTGTCGAAGTAAAAAAAAAAGACGATTTTTCTTGAAATAGAATTCTTCGAATTGAAATTCAATAGATTTGTTAATTTAAATGATGTTGATCGTGGTGGTAATTCTCCATTGCATATAGCTGCAAAAACAGGCCGTGCGCATAACGTTGAACTTTTATTACGTACAGCAAAAGATAAATCCGAATCGAATGATATCGAAGATGAAACTGTTAATAATACATTCGGTTTAGCTTCGATTAATCGAATGAATAAAACACGTTTTTATCCCGTTCATCTTGCCGTTCTGGAAAATCATTTAAATTGTCTTGAAATTCTCGTTGAATACGGTGCAAATGTCGAAGTACCAACAAGTACAGCATCAGGCAAACTAACACCATTGATGTTAGCCTGTCAGAAAGGTTATCTTGATATTGTCAAATATTTGATTGAACATGGTGCAAAAATCGAAAATCGTGATCGATTTAAACGAACACCGTTGATTCATGCATGTATGTGTGGTAATGCACATATTGTTTCGTATTTATTACGAATGGGTGCCAATGCAAATGTTTTTGATTCATCATTGAATACGGCTTTACATTATTCGATAGCTTATGGTTGGTATTTTTGTGTTCAATTATTGATTGAAGCTGGAGCGGATATTAATTGTGCAAATTCATGGCAAACAACATGTTTAGCAGCTGGATTTTTGAAAGGACATTATGGACTTTGTGATTATCTTCTAACCAATCATAGTGTGAATATTAATTTTCAAACTGATGATGGTTTAACATTAGTTATGTTAACTGTTGGACTACCAATTACAGCAGCTGTTGTTGAACAATTAGAATACGTTGTTGTTAAACATAAAGCAGATTGTACGACAATTGATACTAGTGGAAATAATGCGGTATGTAAATAAGAAAAGATTTAATTTAATAATACGAAAATTATTATTATTATTTATTTAGTTTCATCATTTAGCAGCTAATTATACGAAATATCATATGGTAAATGAAATAATTTGTTTTGTTATTTTTGTTAAATCTATTATTTCAATCTAGGATAAGGAAACTCAAAAAGTTCAACGTGAAAATTATATTCGTTTATGTCAAATTCTTCTCGAACATAATTGTAATCCAAATCAATTGAATAATAATTCACAATCACCACTAATGATCGCATTAGAAGTTGGCAATTTTGTTCTTGTCGATTATTTAATAAATCAAGCAAAAATTACAGTAACAAACGATATAAGCCGAGATGGAAAAACGCTTTTACATTATTTTGCACTTAAATGTGATCAAAATGATCTTATTCAAGCATTGATGCAATTGGTAAGTTGTCATTTTGAATAGAATTTTTGTTTTTTTGAAAATATTTTCTTCTTCAAGGCAATTACTGATGAACTGAAAAAAATGGGACAAACTTTTGATAATAATGGTCGAACACCATTACATTATTGTGCTGAAAAATTTCATGAATTTTGTCAAAAGAATCAGGTAAAAAAAAAGACTAGTCTGTTTGAAGATCAAAATAAAATCAAGAATACATTTTTTTAGACATCAACAAGTACAGATGAACTTAAGACAAGTTATCAATCGATTATTCAAATGATTGAATATTGTTTGGAATCAATTGAATGTGATCCGGATGCTGAAATAAAATCTGTTGAAAATTTGAAAGAAGTTAGCAAAGAAGATTCGGAAGAAGAAAACGAAGAAGAACAAGAAGAAGATAGTGAAGATATAACAGATCCCAATGAAAGTCAAGTTCAACAAGAAACAAATACGAAATCCAAAGGATCAAGTATATTTTATTTACTATCTACAGTTCCATTCGTCGGTCCAACTGAAAAACATCCATTGGAATTGTTCGCTAAAAAGACTCAAAAGATTAATATTCCTCATCATGAAAATCAACGTACACCACTTCTACAAGCGATTGCCAATCGACAAATTCATACAGCTGAAATATTAATAATTCATTCTCAATGTGATGTGAATGCTTCATCATCAAATATTGCCAATGAAAAACAACAAACACCATTGATATTCGCTTGTAAATTACAATTATTAACAATTGTACGTCGTTTATTAGAACATAAGCAATGTAATCTTCAAGCAGTTGACTATCAAAACAATCAAGCATTGCATTATTTTCTACAAACATCGGATCGTTCAAATGATTATATTGAAATTTTAAATTTATTTATCGAAAAATTAAAATTAATCACTAAGAATCCATTGAATATTCGAGGAAAATCACAACGAACACCTCTACATATTGCTACATATCATAATCAAGGTACAATCGATGCTATAACTGACATCGAAAAGATTTTAATCGATAATGGAAGTGATCTTTTCTTGGAAGATGATCTCGGCAATCTTCCATTACATAATGTTTTCTTAAACAAAACTGCCAATACTGATCCTGTGGAATTATGTGTACTCATTCTCGAATCTATGAAATACAAATCACTCGATACAAAAAATCATTCCGGCGATACACCTTTACATTTAGCTGTTGTATGTCTTTCGAAATTTCTTGGAATTCATTTGTTTAAATTAATTTACTTTTTTATTTAGATAAATTGTTCGATTGTTTGTGTTATGCTTTTACAACAGCATCATGCTGATTTATTAATTGAAAATAATCAATCGAATTCTATTCTCGGCACTTGTATTGCAGTTGGACATTTGAATTTATTTATAACATTTCTTCAACAATCGATCGATATCGATTTGAGTAAAACATATCAATTAACGAAAACAATCGAAAATAAAAATCAAACGAATACCATTTGGAAATGGAAATATCTTGATAGTCAATCGATTGAAAACAATCAACGTTATTCATTGATTTCTTTAATTATCGAACGAGATTGGCAAGGAGCATTAGCATTAATTCTCAATGATGTCAAACGTTTTCATTTGAAATATATTGACATATTCGAAGCAGCTATTGCAAATAGGAAATTAAATCTTGTTCTTCGTCTTTTACAACGTTTAAAAGACAAATATAATATCAATGAAGAAAATTCTCGTCAACAAAATCTCTATCATTTATTAGCTAATTTGAGTAGTTTCGATGAAAATTTACTCAAACAAATTTTAATCTTTCTTTCCAAATCGAAATCTCAATGGAATAAACCCGATGAATTGAATATCTATCCATTACATTATGCGTATGTTAAACAAAATTTTACATTTATTGAATTTATTAATGAAAAATATCTGACTATTCAACGAATGACTCCATTNGATATCTATGAAAATTCATTAATTAGTTTATTATTTTGGTCATCAGGACAGAAACTAATCTTACCAAAAGAAAAACTTCAAAGTTTAATTCAATCAGGAAAACAATTAGATTGTGAATGTAATTATCAAAATCAACATAGTGAAGATTCGTTAGCATTCGATTATCAAACAACACGATCTGATCATATTCTCTATTCATCAAAATTATCAAATCAACCACGAATATCACCCTTAATTCATGCAATAGTCAATAATAATTTTTTCTTAGCCAAATTTCTAATCGAACTCGGAGCAAATATTAATTTTTCCGATGGTAATCAACAAACACCATTGATGTATGCTATTCGAAAGGTAATTTTCGTATTTCATCGTCAAATTCTCGACTATTTATTTTTATCTAGAATAATCTTGATATTGTTAAATTATTATTAAACAATACATATGCGCCTAAAAATCAAGTTGAAACAGGATCAGGACTTTTCTCTGGATTCCATGGTCGTGGACGTGGTCTTGGACGTGGTAAGCGACGTCCTCGTAAACAATTCTTTCTCGGTGCAACAACGGATGAGAATGAACAACCTCGTGAGAAAAAGACAGCTGAAGTATTTCAAATGACTTCATCGGTTGATCTCAATGCGATTGATTCCGATGGTCGAACATGTATTCATCATCTTGTTCAGCCGTTCACTCAAGGTACATTTACAAATAGCATTGAAATTCTACGTTTACTTCATTCGTGCGGTGCTTCATTGACAAAAATCGATTATTCGGGTTATACACCATTGGAGTATAGCGTGCAAATGAATAATCAACAATTAATCAGCGAATTGCAAAAATTAATTCATAATAAGAAGAAAATTTCAATGAAAAAATTGCGAATTAATCATTTTTCAGTCAATGATCCAAATGCTGATCTTTTGAATACTCAACCGAATTTTTATGACGATGCACAAAACTTTATTGATAATTATCTCGCATCTCATTCCAAAGGTAAAATCGAACGAAAATATCCAGTTGATCCGGCATCAGGCATGAGTTTAACCGGTGAAGTCGTTCAAGATACAGATAAAGATGAACCGTACGATGTTCGTTTAAATAAAGTCGATGTTAATTATGGTATATTTGGTTTATATAATTTCTATCGAATGCAAATTATTAAACATAAGAGTAAGGCGAATTTATATTTTCTTTTTACACGTTGGGGTCGAATCGGTACTGGCGAAGGTGCACATCAATTGACACCGTTTTCATCATTGGCAGAATGTCGACAAGAATTCGTTAAAGTATTTCGAGAGAAAACAGGCAATGCATGGGAAAACACCGATACATTTGAAGAAAAACCGAAGAAATATGCTCTTGTTCAATTAAATCAACGAGCATTAGTCGAAGAAGAACATGTACGAGTCAATTTCGAACAATTACAAGATGAAAATCAGCATCCATCATCAAAAATTCAATCAGCTCCTTATCGAACTTTTCTACGAACGTTTCTCAATCGACAAGCTCTTCGACAAACCGGCTTTCATGTCAGTTGTGATGCAGATGTATTGCCTGCATCAAAACTAAAACGTGAAGTCTTACAACAAGCTCGTGATATTCTCGTCAAACTAAAAGATCTTCTCAAACAACGTGACGAACTTTCTAATGATTCCACGCAAGCATCATCAGCTGATTATAAAACAACGGTCAAAACGATTCTAGATTCCATCTATAATTATTCAAATCAATATCATCGTTTACTACCAGTGAATCATTATTCCGAAGATAAATTAATTATTATCAATGATAGTAATCAATTGACACAACAAGAGAAAATAATCGAGGATTTATTTCAACTTGAATTAACATATAAAATTCTACTTGGTGCACAAGCTAATCTCAAGCGTATATCACCAATTGATTACATCTACCAATCGATGCATTGTCAATTTGAAGCTTTAAATCAAAATGATTTCGATTCGCAATTAATTTTACGTTATATATGGACAAGTGCACCCAACGTTCGAGTTAAACAAATATTTAAAATTGCAAGAGAAAATGAAGATGAACGAATGAGTCAAAACAATGTAAACAATCGATATTTGTTATGGCATGGAACGAATATTGCCAATTTAGTTAGCATATTAAGTCGAGGTAAATCGTTTTAGAGTTGGGTTCAATGAAAAATGTTCATTCGTAGGACTGCTTTGTGGAACTATGACGGCTCGAGGAACAGGAAATTTGTTTGGCACGGTAGGACATGAATTGAAGAAAAATGAACAATATGTTTTAAGGATATTTTGTGATATTTAGGGAATTTATACTGCTGATACATTCCAAAAAAGTTTAGGTTATTGTTCAGGTGTTACGGAAAACAAGGAAGAAACGTGTTATATGCTATTATGTGAGGTTGCTTTAGGTAATGTGAAAGAAGTTGGTATTGTTCGACAGAACACAAATGATGAAGAAGATGAAAATGAAGAAGACGAAGAACAACAAGATGAAGATGATGNTAATGATTTCAGTAAACCACTTGATTTGAAAAAATATCAAAGTCGAAAAGCTCCTGGAAGACAAATACCTGATCCAAAACATACGATTACTCTCAAATCTGGTTTGTTATTTTACAATAAAATTTTATTTATTTCCTCTATTAATAAATTCTCCTAGGAGTGCAAATGCCACTTGGTCAATTAGTTACAAATCCAATATCGACATATTATGGTTTACCATATAATGAATTCATTGTTTACAATGAAGCACAACTTGCAATTCGATATCTCGTTCAGTTTTCTCGTTAAAATACAATTATTTGACATTTTGATTAATCTAANCGAGAATGGACGCTTTATTTTATTTTATTTTTTTTACAACAATAAAATCCGTATGAATAAAAGAAAAAAAGAAGAAGAAATTGATCTGACTAATCATCTAAATCATCGAATAATGTATCGAAAGCACTATCATCAAAATTGAATTTAGGCATTGCTTCAGAAGTTTTGTTTTCGTTATTGGTTGCACGAGTTTTATTGACTGATTTGAATAGATTTTCCCAACTGATTGTTTGTTTGCTTGAGGGCATTTGTTCGAGATTTTCAATCGATGTTATAGCAGGTGGATTTGGTGGTGGTTCTTCAGCATCTAGATCTCCATCATCCCAAGCTGACCAAGAGATCAGAGGAGCTTGTTTAACTGGCGATGGTTTTCTAAATATGAAAACAAATTTCATTATTTGCAAAAGAGAATTTCATGATTGAGTTACTTTGATTGAGGTGGAGATGAAGGAGGAGGAGGAGAACATGGTTTTTTAAATACTCTTGAAATGGCAGTTTCATCTGACGAGTTTGTTTGTTGAATAGGCGGTGTAGGACGTGATGGTACTTCGGAAATTTCTTCTCGTCTTTGAAATGTAGGCGGAATAAATGATGACGTTTTGGCTATTTTAGCTGGATGATTCAAATTTGTTTCACTTTCATCCTCATAAGCACTACGTTTCATCGATGGAGTCATTCCTGCATAACCCCATTGATACGGACTAGATCGTTCAAATGTTGACATTAGTTGTGGTTGTGGTGGTGGTGGCGGTGGTTCAGGTCTAGGTACCATACGTGGTGGTACAAATGCCTGAATAACAAAACGTTTAAGAAATTTCTTTTGGAAAAATGATTAAAGTCCTACTGCTGATTTAGGTCTATTCTTCATAGTGGGATCATTGACCGCATAACTTGGTCTAGGACATGGTTGATTATTATCGATTGGTTCTTCTACACTAATTAAATATCGATCAGTTTCGAATTCTCGTCCCGGTTGAATCTGATCTCAGAGAAAGAATTTTCTAATTATTGCAAAACATTTTTTTAAAATAAAAATCTTACCTCATCAATACTCGAATAAAAAACAACATCAATCTCATGTTTACCCGCAGATATCAAACGTGCCTAAATATTCATCAATAACCATAGCAGTATTACATCATCATTTCGTTTTTATTTTCATACTGAATTCAAAGTTGGCTGCGGAATTAAATATCCATCTAACCATATTTTAACTTTCTTCGTTTTTTGTTCTGTATAAAGAACCTTGATTACACTCAAATAAATATCACAAATAAGCATACAAATCACTTACACGTATCTGATTAGACATAATCAATCAAACGCAATCTGAAGTTAGAGATCAATATGATATACATTCTTTGTATTTTTTTTATAAAAAAAAATTCATCATTCAATTAATACATTTATATATATAAAAAAAACAAAATATTGTTAATTATACAAACAATTAAACAAAATAAGAAAGAAAACTAGCGATTCCATTGCGCATATATTCTACGATGATAAGTCAAATTCTATCCAGATCGGACAATGATCACTAACTAATCCTCCCCATGACCAACCGGCCGGTATCCACACACTAGTTAAATTATCTCGAATAACACCGAAATTATCTATTAACAAATTAAAAAAAAAGTCAATTTTATTATTTTTCTTTTGTTTTGTTTTTACCTGTACTCAATTGTTTCGCTTCCGCAGAAAGCCATATATTATCCGCACATGTTGATCCTTGCGGTGTTTTCAAGCTAATATTCGTATTCTGTTTAATAACATACGAATAATGACGTTGAACTAAAGCTTCAAATTCGGATGCATGTGGTGCAAGATTAAAATCTCCGAAGATGATTACATGTTTTTGTTCTTCAAAAAGAACAAAAAAAAACCAGAAGATTTCCTTTCTTTTATAATTACACAAAATGTTGAAATCTTACCAACAGTATCACTCATTGCTTCAGCTAATATCGACAATGATAGTGCTTCATCTTTAGTTCGTTCGTTTTCATTTTCATCTAATCGTCTTGCTTTTAAATGAATATTAACAAAAACAAATTCGTGTTTATCAAAAATACGAAAAATATTTATGAACGGTGAACGTGTAAAATAATTTTTAAATGGTAATAAAGATGATTTCTTTAATTCAATACCAATGGATTCATCATACAAAAAGCCGAGATATTCACTACCCTAAACATTTGGAAACATGAATTCAATTCAAATCAATTCGATTGTTGTTTTATTTACTTGAAACATTCGACCAGCAACATCACTTATTGAATATTTCCATTTTCCTTGATATCGATTCGGCCAATCTTTAATAAGTGGAATGGTGGGATTATTCAATTCTTCGACAATATAACCAAGAGCTTCTCTATGACCGATTTCTTGAATACCAATGATAGAAAGACTAGAAAGATTTTTGAGTTATTTTTGTTGCTAAAAATCTCGAGGTATTACTTATTCTCGAATATAGTTCGACAGATAACTTCTCTCACACCTGGATTTTGAACCTTTTCATTCGTTAATTGTTGTAAATTCCATGAAGCAAAATGAATACATGTTTGTTTATCTTTTGTCACAGGTGATGGACGTTGAGGAGGCGAGGATAGAAGTATATTTTGTAATTCAGGTGGTAAAGTTTCTAATAGCAACGAAGCCAGAGATAATGTATCTGCTACAGCATGTTGATCATTATTATTATTGTTGTTTTTATTCAATATTGGATAGTCAGTATTGAGTGTTGGATGAAAAATTGATGTTTCACTGATAGATGAAGGTAATGGATGAGAATCAATAGTGATATACGAACGAATATTAGCTAGAATAACATAATCGATTCCTTTGATTTTTAATAAATCTTCAATGAAACGAAACGATCCTTTTCGTTCACGTTGATGAATAATTCGTTGAGCAAGTGTAGAATTTAAATGAGGTATTGAACATAATTGTTCATATGTTGCTCGATTAATATTAGCAATTTCTGGTTTTGTTTGTGAACAATTATCCATGTATACATCTGAACGAATACGTTCGAATAAATCACGATGAATTCCATTGATTAATAAAAGTTCGTCGATTTGTTTGAATTGTTGATTAACACGTCGATATTCAATTATATTTTGTGCTATTAAACGAGTTACGCCAGATAGAAGTAAGAATTCATCTTCGGATGCATGATTTAAATTAATTTTATTCTTATTATTGACAGTTTTTGGAAGATTTAATTCACTTTGTTCGATTTTTTTCTTATGGAAAAACCGTCGATGATGCGTTTTTGAATCGAACTTCGTTGGTAAACAACTACTTGTCCCACCCATGATCAATATTTAAAACAAAACGAATCTGTTGAACACAACCGATTTAGTATTATTCTAAAAGAGAAAGAAGAAGAAGTCAAATAACTCACGAAAGAAAACGAAAGAGATAGATGAATCATTCGACAACGATGTGATGAGTAAATATGACGCCTCGTATTTGTCTGTTTTTATATGATTTCATCGTCGTTATGCAAATAAAAAAAACAGTTCGATTAGGGTCTATTTCTATTCAGAGAGACAAACGATGATTTTATGAAAGAGAATATTCCGATGTAACCATACTCTTTTCTTTAATCCATGCATGCTACGTAAATTTACACTGTATAGTTATTCCTTCGACAAATAAGAAGAAAAGGTAAGTTAATAGACTATGAGCAGTTGAGTAAGAAAACGAACAATTTTCTGTGATGAATGACAAAAAAAACGCCTAACTGTACAATGGTTCGCTCATACTGCAAATCAAATCGATATGAATCTATCATTTTTCGATAGATAGCACTAGCAAATAAAACTACTGACATCTAAGAAAATGAATACTGGGTGAAATAATATAAGTAAACGAAATAACATGACAAACCTTTATCAATCATGAAACGGTAAATATCCGTCTTTTTTTTAATTTTTTTTCCTGTTCGTTTATTGTTTTTCATAGGTCTAGTCAGATGACGGATCAAAGTTTTTTCTAGAAACATGACTAACAATTTTTGTTCTTTTTTTTCTTCATTTACTGAAGGACTTTCTTTTTTCGTATAGAGATAAGAAATCACGTTATAAATACTCTTTTACATTTCAGGTATTTATCTGTATTTCTTGCATTATTCATTCAATTTGAATATTTAATTTCAACGTGTAAAATGTCATCGAATGATATCGAACAATCATCAACTACATATTTACAATTAAAAGATCAACGTGGTCATTGGCACGGTCAAGATCATAATCCAGCTATTGATAATTACGATGGCGAACGACATCAAGCTATGATTCAATTACAAAATCATCTTGGCAAAATTGGTACATCTGCTAATGAAATTCAACGTCTCATGGGCTCACCGACGTCTACACTCGATGAACCTGATTTAGTTCTTAATCATGAATTTACACGAACGAATGAATCGTTTGCATATCCACCTGATGCAAAAATCTGGATTTATGAATGGCGTGGCAATCATGATTTTGTATATTTTGTTATATCGAATAAAAATCAAGTGATTCGATCTGGATGGTACAATGCGTACGAATAGACAACTCGAACTAAAATATATAAAATGATTATAATTTTTTTTTTCGTTCAAAAATAATATTTTATCTTTATGATGTTTGATTTTTTATCATACGGATAAATGAATAAACAACAGCGAGAAAAATAAACAAAAACAGTAGTACAAAAAATACATAGAAATTTCTTAGATTTGTTTTCGATTTTGTCGATTCAGTTATTTCTTGTTGTTGAAAACTTAATCGTCGACCATTATTAAACGAACCTCGACGTGTATATTCGTATCCATCAGGAGCTGCTGCTGTTGTTGTTGATTTTTGAACATTTAATGTATTTCGTCTACACAAGGACAAAAGAAAAAAAAATTAATTGATCAATAGAAAAACTAACAAGAAACTTTTTTCGTTTTGATGAAGAACGACGATTATAAGTTTTCGATTTCGACTGCATATTTTAATTGATTTTCTTTAGTTTGACATATTTCTATTCATGACTGTATATCGTATCAAACGATAATCTATTCTTTTCCAAGGATGATTCGATAGCAAACAATATATACAAGTCAAAAGACAAACAAACTACGCCGCAAAAATTGGACACATAATAACGATCAATAGAAACTGCTACTTGACACCGGCAGTCTATTCATCAAATCAATGAAAGATGCCTACAAAGATATAACTCTCTCATATGTTATTGCCCACTTATGTTTATTTGCATAGCTCGTTTACTTTGCGTACAAGCAATCTTCGAGCGAACATCCGTACGATTTATCAATCTGACTTGCGTTAAGAAAAGGTTTGCCTTTTTCTTTTCTCATTTTCCCCTATCGACCATTCGTTTTTTGCCTTTCCACATAAATAAATAGATACATTTGCCTTTTAATATGAATAAGATAGTTTCTAAACGCTTTATGTCTACGAGATTATTATTGTTATTAGTCAAACGAATGTTCGACTTCAATGTACCTCAAGAGAACAAACACGTTGTCAAAAATATTCGTTATGGGTAAGAGACTAACGAGAAAATAAAATATAATCTTACAATTAAATACCTACTTATTTATCGTTGACGATGCCGTTGATGAATCCATTGATTAGCTGCCTTTCTTCTGTATAACAAACGTATGGGATAAAAATCTCTATACAGTCAATTAGTTACTTTCTCTGGAAAAAAGGAAAAAAAAAACTTAATAACACACACGCACACACAGGCACATACATATATATATACTTCAGTTGAAAAATATGTTACACATTTATTCGGAACTATCTCGCCTTGTTTTTTGGTTATCATTAGTTCTTCTATTCGATGCATCTGAAGCTAATCGTCTTTTTTTTTCAAGCTTCTGTTTTTTAGTATGATTACTTGTTACTTGCACATATGGTGATCAAAAGACTGACGTCATTTGAGATGAAACATTAAATAACAAAAACGAAGAAGCAGAAGAAGAAAAAGAAAAAATGTGATCGATAGTTAAAAGACGCACATTTGGTCTATAGGCCGTGTGCACAGAAGAATAGAAAGAGTAAATAGTACACTTCACCAACAATCCAGGATGAATAGATAGGAGAATGTGAAAAGTATTCACTTTCAAAATGGTATATGTACTGATGTATAAATATGCTATGTAATTTATCCTTGTGCAATAATGATATGTATAAAATCACGACGAAATTATCAATTGTGTTCTTCTTTTTTATTGCCTTAAATGCATTTTTATAACTAGAAACCTTGTCTTTAGCATAAAAGAAACAGAAACAGAGAGAGAGAGAAAGTGAAACCATGAAAATAATATGTCAGTATTGTAAAAAACAAAAACATCTCTATTATCAATCAATTGACTCGTATTCAGACAAATAATTATCTCGGTTTATGACGTATTTACTTATTTATAGTCGTTGATTCATCGGTTTCATCGAAGGAACGTTGAGTTTGATCAAATGAGAACGTTAATGATCGAGTTTTGTATGTTGGAGTCGAAGTATTCGAATGATTAATTGATTGAGTTAATTCATTGGCTGTTAGAATTCCACGTCGTCCACAGCGCATCACTTGAAATGATCGCATTTTTCTTGCTTATTATTATATCAACTGCAATGAAAGTCAAAGAGAGAGTTTGTTTATGAAAATTCCCATGATTTTTTTACTGTCATAGTTCTCATGTTCAATGAAAGAACAAACAAAAAGAAATGAATAGGAAACGGGTACTTCGATGACTGCCTACTCAGAATCGTTCTCTATGTCGTCACTTCTATCGTTTTTAGGAATAGAAAAGCAAGAAAATAAATAAAAGTCAGTCCTCAACGTACATTCAATAACAAGTGAGAAAGTAAAGGAGAAAATTTATTAGAATGACGATTACTAGCGTTTCTCACGCTATGATATAGGAGCTTATCGATGTAAAAATATTAGATTTGTCCAAGATAAAACCTGTCAGCTTTTTTAATATATATTTAATCAGAAAATACATTAGAAAAAAGGAAAAACTTTAGCATTTGATTAAATCANTGTATGTTAGATTCTGTTGGTTCCTTTATATCATAATAATAATATTTGATTAACATCGTTATTAATGTTGGAATTAGATATCTTTGTAGAATTACTCAGCTTTCAGCTTTTTTTCCTTCTTTTTAATCAATCAATTTTTTGTTGATTTCCTGTTGGTATCAAATTTCTTTTGGCTTGTCAGCTCTTGTTTCTTCTAACATAAATTTGAAACGTGAAATAAATTATATTCGAAAAAAAATCATCCGAAACGATTACTAAATAAATTTTTACAGAGCATAATAATGTTGTCAAAAGTCCTAAAACTATGCTTGTATTTGTTAGTTATATCACATTGAAAATTAACTTATCGATAAACTTTGTTTTAATAAAGTCTCTTCGTATTGACGCACATCATCAGCTTTTCTATTGATTGAACGTAAACAGAACGTATTGAGATCAAAATAATCCTTTAGAAGTTGAATGGCTTCTTCATAATAATGCTTTCTTCTTGTTAATTGATTTACTGTCTTTTATTTTCACGGTTTCTAACACTTCACGGAATCAGTTGTAAAAACAATCACAAGCTTTTCTATTGTTTTTCTTTTTCGTAAAAAGACAAAAAATGAGAAAAAAAG
>JGI26536J50258_1001081_pt1 | contig 19923 bp, 3 predicted proteins | sample ThiBiot_750_plan_FD_50258 | JGI IMG/M metagenome (IMG submission 50258)
TCTTTCGTCACTTGATCAATTCTCAATATTTTACGGTGTGGATAAATGTTCTTATCTAGAAAAATCATTATCAAACATTCATTCAACTGAATGTATTGTCAAATGGTTTCAATATTTCTTAGTTAATCTAACCGAGAAAGACAATTGCAAGAATCTATTCGACTCAGCAATTAATCATTTGACAGATAAATCACTCAATTTTATACAAATTCTTCAATCAATTGACATATTACTCGATATTTTACGTTCGTGTTCTATTGATCAACTTGTTGATTGTTGTTTTCAACAAGGTACGTACGAGAAAGAAACCATATTTACACATACAATAGCTATATGTTCAATTTGTGTTTAGAAAATCTCTATTCGGTAATTGTTGACGGTCTTCGCGATGTACAAAATGAAAATTTTCGAATTCGATTTAAAAGCAAATTTTCAGAAAAGTATTTCAAAGATAAACAAATCGATTTATTTAAAGAAATAAGAAATTCGGATAGTATTTTTCATCAAATCGTCGATTTCAATACACGAATCTATGGTTCAAGTTTGCTTGTTCATGATTTAATTGAAGTTATTTGTCAACAAATTGAAATGAATCCAGATGAATTAAAACAAGATATGTTCTATAATCCAACAAAAACATCTTTAACTTATGTTATCTTATTCGAAAATCCTTTTATCATTTTGCCAATTCATAGACAAATCATCGAAAAACTCCTGTTGATTATAATCGAATGGGACAAAGATGGTTTTTTCTATGAAGATGTGATTTGTTGGAATGAATTAAATGTTGAACAACGTGACATTGCTTGTCAAATATGGAGTTCTGTTAATCGAAATAATTTGCGCGAATTAATGAAAAATGAAAATCAAATTTCGGAAAAAATTATTTCCATTATAGATAATGTGACTGTTTGTCTAATGAACTATTGTACTAATACGCGTGATAAAGATGTTTATTTTACACATATTCAAAATATTCAACAGCAACTCAATGAAGTCAAACTTAAATCTATTAAAATTCCTTCGCCAATATCTGAAATACTCGTTACAGCTCAACGTTTAAATCCAATTTACAAATCATTCAATTGGCAGAAGTTTCTCAATGAAAATGGTTTAACACATAAAACGAATTTGCATCCGAATTCAGAGGATACAGTTATCATTCATCTTTCTCGTGAGAACATGTCATGTAATATGACATTAGAAATTGTACAAGATATCTTTCAAAAATTTATCACGCGTCTCAGTAATCTATCGAATAATCAAACAAAACCATGTCAAACCGAATTAGAAGAATTATTTCCTAAAACAATCGATATTGACCAAGAATTTGAAATATTAAAATCGGCACTTCCTTCTGATGCTATTTCATATTTAAGTATTCTACTTGTTTATTGGAAAAATCGCGAGACTATCAATCATATATGCAATGGATTTATCTATCTATTTAATCGATATCAAATTTCTGATGCCGATGGTTTGAATATTCTCAATGATTTTCTATCTATCGATCAGTTTACATCAAGTGAAACTTGTATTCGTACTTATCAAGCATATTATCATTACTATGCTGAAGTTTATTCGACGGAGATTCTTNATTTCATGTGTCAATGCGGTCAATCAACAGATTTTCTTACGTTTCTCTACGATCTCAACAAGGACGATGTCGAAAATCTAATGGAAATCGTCAACGATTGGGAAGAAACTCTGTTCAATGCACGAATTATTATTGATTTTGTTTTGTTGAAAAACTTTTTCCTTCAAGTTGATAAACTCATTGTATTGAAACAGTCGACATTGCACGATATTATTCAACCGATCGAACAAATTTGGATAAAAGATGAATTTCGAAATATTCGAAAAATATTCGAAACTTGTTCAATATCATTCGAAACGATTCAATATATTCATCGAGATCTCACCGATCGAGAACGATCGAAACGAGATCGTATTTTAGATATTGTCGATTCGGCTCAATTCAAATTTGTTCAATTAGAAAATCGAACGAATCTATTCGATCATGATTTTGATATTGAAATCATCGATCGATCTTCGAAATCGAAATCAGTGCATTTCAATGAACTTAGTGAACTCCGTGATCGAGCTCGATTACTTGGTTATGTCCAGCAGAACAATATTAAACCGAATGTTGAACAATTGAAACGAATGGTTTCATTTGTTGAAACGATTCATTCTATTTTGAATACTCTAACATCATTATATCGTGCTGGTTGTCCATCATTCGAACAAATTGTTTCATTGGATCGACAATTTTCTTGTTCTCAAGGAAACTATGATGAGTTAGAACAAGTTCGAATTGATTTAAAAAAAGAATTGACACAATGGAATGAAGAATTATGTCGAATGTACAAACAATGTGTTGATTTAACGTATTTTTCAATGCAACAAATTTGGATTGTTGAAGATTTTTTATATAAACAAGAAAAAGAACATTTGGGTTATCATTTATTGAAATTTATCGGTATTGATCCAGAAAATATCGATTCAGAATCGTTACCNGCTCGAAAACAAGATACCTATGATCGATTGAATAATATTGCTACAATTTTGAATACGTATCACCCTCGTTCAAAATCGATTCTAACAAGAAAACAAATTTTCGCAGTACATACATCTAACGAAGGAACTCTTCGAGCTATATTTTCTCTTTTCAACCATATAAACATACCGATCAAAGCCAATCAATTATTCTTTTGTACACCAACGATTCATTGGATTGAAATAAAAGCATTTATCTATCGTTGTTTCTATTCACAAATATTCCATCAATTGATACATCCAGAATTATTATCTCTAACAATTCAAGATCAATTTGTTCAATGTTTCAATCAACTCATTGATAAATCACCAAAACATCTATTTACTCTAGGTATTATAACAACAGTAAATCCACTTAATTTGCATCTTATTAATGGATTGAAAACACATTGTAAAATGGTACAAACATTGTCCGATCAAGATTTACTTTATGAAAATGAATTAAATACTCGTATTCAACAATGTATTCAAGATAAATGTATATTAGTAACATCAGAAATTGCTGGTCTAGGTAAATCGACATTTATTCAAAACGAAAGTGAACGATTAGGAAAAATCTATGTTAAATTTCCGATTGCTGGAAATGTTAATATTGATACATTAGCAGAACGATTACGAGATCAAAGAATTCAATCTAATTCGAGTAACATCGTTCTTCATGTTGACATTGGTCCAGTTGATAATATTCAACAATTGAATGAATTTCTCTATTGTCTTATTCTATTTCGTTGCTTTCGATTGAGACAAATACCTGTCGATGTATCAACGGAAATACTCATCTATCTCGAGCTCGATTCATCGACTTATTTAAAATCAATGCAAGATCAAATTGTTATATGTCAATATTTGAAAGTCAAACAAATCGATCGAGTTAATTGGGATGATCTGAAAACCGATCAAACAAAAATTCAATTCGTTGCAAATTATATTGCTGCAATTAGAAATCAATCGATTAATAAAATAAATCTTGTTGAAACACAACTGCCCGTACTCGAACATTCAACTTGTATTTCATTGATTAAACCATATGTTATCGAAACACGAAATGAAAATCTTATTTCTTGGATTGACATATCGATTTTTCTATCGATTTATTACAAACTTTTTTCAGGTTTTTCGAGATCGGGTTATTTTAAATCAATTTTTACCGGGAACGCATCGACATTTCGTATCGATGTACTTGAACCATTACTTAAATCTTGTAAACAATTTATGTCATTTAATATTGCGAAAATTCGTCAAAATAGATCTTCAGATACGGAATATCATCAAGCCATCATTCGTTGGGAAGAATCTCAACCATTTACTTTAATTTTTACTGACAATGACTATCCGGTGTTCATTTATAAAACACCAGCAAATGTACCACAATCTGTTACTGAAGCTCTTCGTCATTATTTTCGAATAATTAGTCAAAGTCATGCAAATTTAAATAAATCTCAACGAACCGTACTTTCTTTATTTTCAAANCGTTCAGCGAATAATANCACTCAACTTGTAACACCTAATAAAANTCCCGATCAACGATTAAAAGAATTTCTACTTGATCCTCGTCAAATGACTCACGAACAATTCTTTTTCAAACTCACTCAACTTTCAACGAAATATTTTGCTCTGAAATCGACTTGTGAAATCTGTTTTCGTCAATATGAATATGACGTCAAACAATGTGAACATTGTTCAATTGAGAATACTCTCTTAGTTCCCCTATCATCATCTAGTCAACATATCGAAGAATTTCAAAAACAAATAGCTGAGAAAATTCGTTTGGAATATATTTTTACTGCAGATAATTATGTTAAAATGCTTCTCGTCTATTTACGTGTTCAAAGTAATCTTCCGGTTCTAATCATGGGAGAAACAGGTTGTGGAAAGACGGCATTGATTCAATGTTTATGTCAAAAGATTTTAGATGATGAAATGGAAGTTTTTCATGTTCATGCTGGTATAACCAATGAAAAGATAATCGAAAAAATGAATGAATTTATTATTAAAGCGGAAAATTGTCAAAATAAACGATTGTGGATATTTTTTGATGAGTTTAATACAACATCGAGCATTGGCTTATTGAAAGAAATTATCTGTGAACGAACATTATTGGGTGAATTATTGCCAAGTAATATGATCTTTTTGGGTGCTTGTAATCCACGAAGATATAAGAAAAGGCGAGATTCATCGAACACTGATGATGCTGGATTTCAAAGTCATAGTGTTAGTTCAACATTATGTTATTCTGTCGAATGGATTCCTGAAACAATGCTCGAATACGTATGGGATTTTGGTTATTTAGATGATGCTGCAGAAATAGCTTATATTAAAACAATATTGAATACATGTAAAAAACTGCACAAAGATAATCGTTGTTTTACTTATACAGTTGCATTGATATCACAATCACATAAATATATTCGTGAACATGAAGATGAAAGTAGTGTTTCATTACGTGATGTCGTTCGTTTCTGTCGATTTTATAATTGGTTATACGAATTCTTTCGACCTACACGTTCTCAACATGAAAACGCATCGTATTTGGCAAATTTGAATTATTTCGATCGAATTAGTCTTCTATCTCTCTTTCTCTGCTATTATTTTCGACTGAATACAAATAAAAAACGTCAGAATTACTTGGAAATAATTGCAAATCTCATTCATGATTATAAAGAAACCATTTCATTAGATACACTTAAAACATTCTTAGAAACTGAAAAAATATCGATTGTCAATCAAATGGAATTACCATTGGGTACAGCAAAAAATCGTGCATTAGCCGATAATATTTTTGTTCTTTTCCATTGCATTCTCAATCGAATACCTGTTATTCTCTGNGGTAAAGCGGGCTCAAGTAAAACCTTAGCCGTTCAAATTGTTATCAGTAATCTACGTGGAAAGAAATCTTCGAAATTATTCTTTCAAAATCTACCTGAATTAATCGCAATTTCCTATCAAGGTTCGCATAATTGTACATCGGAAAGTATCATTAAAGTATTTAGTCAAGCTGAAAAATGTCGAAATGTAAAACATTCAACTGAACTATTGCCAGTGATTGTTTTCGATGAAATTGGTCTTGCTGAACTTTCACCAAATAATCCATTGAAAGTTTTACATAGTCGATTAGAGNTCGACAAATGTCAGTTTGGTTTTGTTGGNCTATCGAATTGGCAATTGGATGCATCGAAAATGAATCGAGCTGTTTATTTAGCAACTCCTCAACTTGATCCCGATGAACTCAAACTTACTGCCAAGAGTCTCGTACAATCGATCATACCCAATGGCATTCAAACAATTCGATTGGACGGAAAAATCATCGAAAGTCTTGCTCATGCGTACATGCAACTACGCAAAGAAACTAAAAACGAACGACATCATCATGATTTCGGTTTACGTGATTATTATTCATTAATCAAAGGTATTGTACACGATCTTCTACTTCAACAGGAAAAAGATATTTACAAAATTATTCAACAACATCTATCTTATAATTTCGATGGATGTTCGATCGGTTCGAAATTCATGTGGAATGAATTCTGTAAGAAAATGCAATGCCATCAACGAATGACTCAATATAGATCTACAAATTTTCATCAATTAATTCATCATAGTCTTTCGTCTAGTCACGGACGTTTTCTTATGCTCATCGGTGATAGTGAAAGTAGTTTCGATTACATTCAACATTATATTAATCTTAAATATCCATCGATTCAAACACGAACTCTAATCGGTAGTACATTTGTCGATGATTTCCTATCGAATTCAACATATACCGACGAGTACAATACTCGAATTCTCATGGATATTATTCTCTTTGCCGAAAAGAATATGACTCTATTCTTACGAGGCTTAGGTCATCTGTATGATAATCTCTATGATTTATTCAATCAAAATTTTTCGGTATTAGCTAAGAAAAAATACTGTCGAATTGCTTTGGGTCCACTCTATCATCCACGATGTTTAATAAACAATGATTTTTATTGCATTGTTTTTGTGAGAAAAGATGATTTACATAAATATGATCGACCATTTTTAAATCGATTTGAAAAACATCTTATCGATATGGATAATCTCATCGATGAACGTCAGAGAACGTTATCTCAACGTTTAATTGAATCGATACCGAACTATTTTTGGAAACGATTGGATCGAAATTATATGATCAATCTTATTGCTGAAATATTGACTNAGCAAAAGTTCGAATCGGACGATGAACTACTCAACTATTGTCAACAGCAAATTCTTCGTATTGTTTCATTTGATTATCCAATTCTACTTGCATTTCAATCGACGAATCATAAACCTATCGAAGACTATTATCAACTTCATGAAAATCTCTCATTTGAAAACTTTATCCAACAAAATCAAACGCGTAAACTTTTAGTTTATACTTACACACAAATCTATCATACAATTGACTACAGTCGAATTCACCATCCAACGATTGAAGAGATCAAATTGAATCATTCCAAAATTGAACTTGAATTCATTCAAAAATTGAAAACTCCTTCTCGTCTATTAGTCATTCGTATTGATTATCATCAAGATCATCAGCATATTCCAATGATTAAACATCTTCTTCACAATGAATTCATCCTTAATAATGAACTTTCTCTTTGTCTGATATTTCATTTACAACGTCATCGTCAACTATCTCAAAAGCTAAATACCGAAGTATTTTTCGATGGTTGGCAACGAGTGATGATCGATGATCTTGAAAAACATCAACTCCTTCCTCGAGATATCGTTATGAATCCATCGTATCATCATCTTATTTCAAATTGGAATTTTCTCAGTAGTGAATCAACATTCGATGAGATTATCCATCGATGTTTTACAAAACTCGGTTCGATTGTAAATCATCCATTGACCGAACAGTACGATCAACTAATGTCTCGAACTGATGATTCGTTACGTTCGATTATGAAAACTCATTTACTCAAACAAATTCCTCTCGTTGATCAAACACAATCTCAAGATTGGCGAAAAGATCTCTTTACCAATGAATTAATCTCTGGCACAGCCTATTCATTCAATGACGCTCTTTTCAAAACTGTTGTCTTATTTTTCGATAGATATTTCTTTCGACTTCTTGTTCAATATGAAAAGTATTCATTGATTCAATCGTATGTATTTATGATCGAGTCCGATGAGATCAATCGTGAGAAATTACGATCGATTTGGTCGTATTGTCAATCGAATGTTGACAAACGATTCGATCTGTCGAATGACATTGATATTTCTCAAGTTTTCAATCTTTATCTACCTTATTCAATCATGGAATATGAAATCATTTGTCAATTACGACAAACAATTGCTCAATATGACAAAAAGAATGCCATTGATTTTGCCTATAAAGTACTGTGTAGCAAGAGTATTTACGGTGAATATATCAATGAAATATTCAAGAATACATATTTATTCGATTGCTATTATCAAGATCAGTTGACATTGATTAAAAATCATGAAAATCTAAATCGATTTTCGAGTTTATTTGTACAGAAAATGCTTCGAGTGAATACTGTTCGAGAACAAATGGCATATCTTTTGATTGATTATGATGAATTGATCGAATTAATGCGTTTATTTGATATTATTATTGAATTTATCGATAACGAAAAGACAATCTATGAGATTCTCGATCGACAATATCTCGTTGAAGATATTTCACAAGCAAATCATTTCTATCGAATTATTTCACATAATTCAAATTTTTATCTTCTCGAACCCGGTTCAATCGAGCTCGATGATGAAATATTCACTTGTCAAGGCAATGTTTTCATTGAGTTAAGTTTAATGAATCTTATCGAATTACTTCTATCTTCTCAAACACTCAAACGTTTTCGTAATATCAATGAATTACTGACAATTTACAATCGAATTGTTCAACATATGACTCTACTCTCCCGTTACAATTATTATGACATCAATAATCTCGAAAAACTTCAATCATGTCTCTATCTTTCGACATGTTTATCAGTTCTATTTGCAAACGAAAAAGCCATTGAAATTTTCCATGAAATTTACGATGACAACGAATTCTTTCTTCGAATTCAAACGCCCGATGATATTCATCAATTTATTACTGATCTCGGCCGAATCATTCATCAACATCGATCGATTATCGGCGATGATGATGATCTCATTCGAAAAACACTCGTCAAACTCGAAAGTGAATTTCTACGTCATTGGTTTATTGATAATCGAGATCAATATGAAAATATTCTTAAATTTCTCGACCGATACGATCTTTGGAAGAGTTCAACAAAAATCTGTCATATTCTCGACGGACATCTTGATCTTTCATTGACACTCATCGAATGCGATGAATGTTATTCACTTCAATTGGATCAATCGACAACAAAAATCGGCATCGTTCTCACAATGTACATTTATCTTCGATTGATATTCGATGATCATTGTCAACTAAGAATTAATTTAAATAGTAAACAACAATTAAATGGAATATTAAAAGAAAAATTTCAATATTTCGAAAAGAACCTTGTCGAAAATGAAAGTTTACAATCAATTGGTCGAATTGCTTGGCTTCGAGCTTATTTACTCTATTATATCCATGCATTGAAAGTCGATCTTCGTGAGTCAATTATGACATCAATCGATCAAATACTCACTGAAAATAAAAGTAGATTTTGTTCGACGATTAAACTCTTTGTTATCAAACAACTTTGTCAATGTGAAAATCAAACTTTCTATGATTTCTACAATCGATATCGCGATCGAAATATTGTCTGGTTGAATGTGATCTTTCGATCATTGTCACCTATCGANCGAAAACTTATTCTACCAATGACAATTGACCAGAATTCAATTTCACGTTCTATTCATGAATATACAAAATTTGCGTGTAAGAATTTTGTAGCCAACGATTCACTTCAACTTCGAAATGATTCGCTGACTGATCGATTAATCGATGGTTCGTTGAAAAATTTCGATGAAAATTCATTCTTTCGTTTGAATATTTCCATGTCGAATGAAGATATTCATCAACGGTTACTTGTTTTACATATTTTCGTTCTCTTCATTTCGTTCAAACCGAATGGAAATTATCTCGAGTATTTCAAACAATTTTCCGCTATTAAAATCGTCGCCGATGAATTGATTTTTGTACAAATGATGAATATTCGAGAGGATACGATTGCTGTCCGATGTTCGTCAGAATGTTCATGGATATTTCGTTTTATGAATAACGAAATTTCAATTGAAGAGAAAACATGTCCAATTTGTCAAAGAGACGTCCAGTATTCGATACGAGAAGGAAATTTAATAATTCATGAACCGCATATTCAAATGGATTCAATTGAAATACGAAAATTGATTTCTCAATATCTCGAAACATATAAACAAGACAACCGTTCAAATTCTGATCTTGCTCATCATTTTCTAAGTTTGATTATCACGTCAATCTTTCTTTTTCTCCACGAATTGAAATTCATGTCCAATTCTACGCATGAGCTTTATCTTTANTTTCAAGATCGAGTTCAATCAAGTTATAATTCCATTCGAAAATGTCTCTGCAATATCGATCAAGTCTATATTTGGCTGTACGAAGTCGTGAATGATCTAAATAAAATTGATTTCAATTTAATCGATATCGATAAGAAACTTCTTCGATCACATTGTCAATCGGTTGTTCAAGAAATTCGAGATTATAAACTAGCTTATGCCAAAACTCATTCCGAAGAAAACCAATTGATTTATTTCATCGATGAACTCATCGAAGATAATTCAACGTATCCATATTTGCAATTTTTCAATCTCACAAATATTCATTCGATCGATCTCATCGAACATTTCTCTCAACGATTTTATTTTCAATCGAATCATGAAAAGATTTATCCAATAAGTACATTTATTCTCAAACGTCTGTCTGATTTCGATACTATTCAATATCTATATCCGATCATTCGTTTTCTCAATTATCTCTTGCAACAGTTCGATCATCGGATCAATCGAATCGATGCCAATCATAAGACTATCGGTGAATGTTTGCCAATCGATGAGAATTTGAAAGTTTTATTCAATGAATTTCTCAATGCTTGGCGAAAAATTCCACATGAAAATCATCAATTCGATTCTCGACGAACGATGCTTTCAATGTTCTTGTTAACAAATGACAATCGATTGATTATCAATTGTCTCGAACGACTTGTTCGTTATCAAAATGAAATTCTCGATTATTTTCCTCATGACAATCATCAAATATCGATTCAATCGATAAATGAAAAGCATTTATTTAATTTCGATCGAACAAAACTTAAGAAATATTTACTAGACAAAGGTTTAACGATTGACTATCGATATGGGCTAAGTCGAGAGATAATCTATGATTTCGATGAAATCGAATGGACATTAAGAAATGTGATTTGTTGTTTACCGAAAATCGAAATGAAACATTTACGATTTATGAATTATCAAGGCGAATTAGATGACGATACGAATTCAATGATTTGTCAAATCAGAGAAAACTGTCAAGAGAAATTTTTTCCTCAACGAAAACGAAATGAACTTCGAGATTGGCTTCATTCGTCAGACAATAAGATGTCTCTAATTGACATACACAATTCACTGGAATATATTCTTATTTCTCTACGAACGATTACTAATAAAACAATTGTACAAACATCAACTATTCAATTATTTATCGATGAATATATACAACCAAAAACAAATCTAAATGAAACGTTAAGTTCGATTGCTCTTGAATATATTATCGATTTATTTGAATTAATCGAAGAAGAAATCTTCGATAAAATCTTACGAGATAATATTCGAAATGAACTCAATGAAAATTCAATCTATCCCATACAGAAACAATTTCTTGACATGATAATCAACGATAACAATCTAGCAAATTCATTGAGAAATCTTTCGATTTGGATCGATATGTTCAAACGACTTCTCGTTCGAATTCTACTACCGAAAATATCGATTAACTATAATATTTCTCTTCAAAATTATGTCAAACGACACGATATGTGGAAAGGCAATGTTTCATTTGATGATATTCAAACAATTAATATCAATCGAGATATACTTTTACGACACTCATTTCTTATTCTCAAAGGTCTTGAAAACGAACTTTCGACTAATGATAATACTGAAAGTCAAACATTACCCGTACGAATAAAAAAAAGCAAAGCACCTGTAAAAAAGAAGTCGGATTTGCGTTTTTAAATATGAAAATAAATAGAACATAAGTGATAAGAATGCAAAGAGTATGTAAACTCAAGGTTAACATCGAATAAATAAAACAACAAAAGAATTTTGAAAGTTTTAGTTTTTTTTTCTTCATTTCTCTCTTATTGTTTACGATGCATTCAGAAGACGATATCAATAGATCTCCTAAACAAAATTGCAAACGATTTTATTACATTCGTATATGTGATTCTCGTGATGATATAAAAATAAGTTTAGAATTCAATAAAAAATTTCTCATCAAATTTAAAGACGGCTTACACGTTAACAATGACCATAAATCTTCTCTACTACCAATGATTTATACTCTTGATTTGGAATTTTATATAAATCATAATAAACAATTAATATTTAAACATGAATCACAAGAGATAATTGCAAATGAATATCGTTTGAAATGTTTATGTGCCGATGCTCGATTACAGAAGAATATTCAATATGAGGAAAATAATGTTATTCGACATTCTTTAAATAAGTATTTCAATGAGGAACATATATTTCTTTTTGATATTCATTTTCAACCAATTCATAGTTTCAATCCTTCAGGTATATAGACATTCTCAATCATTGAAAACTTCGTTTGTTTGTTTTTTGCTGTAGGAGAAGACGCAGATCCCTTCACTAATCTTTGTTTATTTACTTATTATCTACTTCACAATCGAGGCTATGATCTATTCAAATATCTATTCGAACAATTTGAAAAAGCAGCATATGTTCAACAAAATTTAGAGAAATTCTTTGAAAAATGTTTGAAATATTTAGTATCCTATGAAAACGATTGGAAATCATTGATTATCATCGTTCGAATGATAGGTTTACTTATGCCAATTAAAAGACAAAATTTCAATCCGGATTCTTTAGTAACAAGACAATTTACAAAAAAATTCTTATCACAATTACGAGGTAATTTAAATAATAAAATAAAGCTTAAAGAAAAATCCGATTGGAATCTATTTAAAAATGGTTTAATCGTTTTATTTACATTGCAATTTTTATATGGTGATGATAATGATGAGAATTTAGTTTACTTAATCATTGATGAGCAAATACGTCGAGAGATTGCCGATGGTCTAATTGAACAATTACTTGAAATCGATAAACCGATGCTAATAAATTCGAATTGGATCGATCTATTGACAATCATCGATCCACAGAAAATTCAAATAAAATATTTAAATCTCGCTTCATCATTCGAAATATTTATCAATTGTTTAATAAAGATCAATGAAAGCCTACTCACTCGAGATTTTTATTTATCTGCTGATGATTTACGAACTTATTTCGAAGAACGTTTACAAGGCAATCATTTGACAAGTAAATTTTTGTTTTTCTTTTTATTAAAAATCTCATTGAGAATAAATGTATTTTAGTTGATCTAGAAAGTATTTTATTCCTGTTGAATTTTTTAAAAGAACAACATATGGATAATCGTTTATTATTAACTATTGACTCGATTATTTCATCAAGTTATGCATTAAAACAAATGATTAAAATCTATTTCGATAGATTAGATATGACAAATGAAAATATGTCGAAAATCTTTTTAATTTTCTCGTCAATACATTCAATAGGAATGTTAGCTGATATTGAACCATATGAATATTTAGAAAAATCACTCGAACACATCCATTCAATAGATTATTCGATTAAATGGTTTGAATATTTTCTCGTCAAAAATAATATTGAACAATCGAAATGTCAACAACTCGTTCAACGATGGATTGAATGTATTCGAAAGAAATCAACGGGTTTAATCGATGTGTGTAAAGTATTGGATCGTCTATTGAAAAATATGAATTCAAACGATTGGTTTTGGTCATATTTTATTGATTATATCATTGAAATTTGCTTTCAACAAGATATTTTCTTAATNATTAAAGATAGTCTTATTAATATTCAAAATCGACATTTTCGAGATCGATTTGTAACAAAATTTCAAAAGAAATATTCGGTNAATTCTGAAAATGCACTTGCTGAATTATTTAAACTCGACAAGCAAACAGCAGGCAAGAGTCTACTCATTCGAGATTTGATTTCTATACTTTCTGATCAAATCGAAATACCGAATGATCTTCTTCTTCAAGATACATTCTTTCAACCAGGAAAATCAACATTAATCTATCGAATTCTTTTCGAAGAACCATTCGTTAATCTACCAATTCATAAAAAGATTATTCAGAGATTAATTCATTTTCTAGCCGATTGGGATACCGAAGGATTTTATGTTGCTGAAATTCAAGCGTGGAATACATTGCATTTTGACGCACATCGAATAGTCTTGCAAATTTGGAGATTAATCGAAACGAATTGGAAGAAAACGAAGCATTTAGAAGATATGATTGCCCAAGCAAATACAAGATATAATGAAATCATACGAATGAAAGAGAAAATGAGCTTTTGTTTGGATAGATATTGTGAAAATGCTTGTGATAAAGAGCACTATTTAGATGAAATTCAACATTTACAAAAACAACTTGCTCAACAACGAATTAATTCAATAAAAATTCCTGGAAATTGGCAAATTATTAAGCCATATGTCGAACAACTTTCGACTATATCGAAATCACATTGTTGGCAACAATATCTCAATGAAGCGAGTTTTGCTATGAAGCATGAGACAAGTCGTACGACACTTCGTTTATTCGAAATTACCTATAATATTCTTGAACGATTTAAAATTTTTATTAATAAATTTTGGATAGATCCAAAACAATCGCATCTTCATCAATTGGAACAATTATTTCCCGAACAAAATCTAATCGATTTTGAATTCAATCAAATTAAATCATTGTTCGATAGTTCACATTTGGATACTGTCGAATTGATTGTTGATTATTGGAAAAATCGCGAGAAGATTCACGATCTGTCTCAAGCATGTATCGATCTTCATGAACAATATCAAATTAAATCGACGGAAAAATTGATTATGTTCAAGAAAATTCTACAGATTAGTCAACTCACATCATTTAGTACATGTCTAGATATTTATCGTGAATATTGTTCGAATAGTTATTCGAAGTTAACGACGAGTTTTTTGAGTGAATATCATCGATCAAAAGAATTATTCGTTTTTCTTCGTTCGTTAACATCGTCAGATATCGATAATCTACTTGAAGTTGTTAATGATTGGGATGAAACATTAATTAATACAAAAACTATATTTGAATTTGTTTCATTGAAAAGTTTCTTCGATCAAATCGACGTGTCAATCGAACGTTTTGGNTCAACGAAAACATTCAACAATATTATCGATTCATTGGAAACAGTTTTCAAACAAAAAGAATTCAAATCCATTCTCAATATGATTCAATCATGTTCATCGTCACTCTCGAGTATAAAACATATTCATACGGCATCGATGGATAAAGAACAATCGAAACGTCGACGAATTCTCGAAATTATCAAAGATTCGAAAATTGAATTTCTCAGAACGGAATCGAAAAGTTGTCCGTATGAATTCGATGTTTGCGTGTCGGGTGATATTCATTTTATTGAACTAAGCGAACTACGTGATCGTGCACGATTGATTAACTATGCCAATCGAATACAGAACGATCTCGAACAATTACGTTCGATTATTCATCTTGTTGAAACAATTGAAATGATTTTAAAAACATTAACTGAATTTCATCGAACAGGTTATCCGTTGACAGAAGAATTTTCTTCGTCAAAGAAAATCTTCGAATGTAAACAAGGTAATTATGCGGATTTAGATCAATTTCGTTGTCTATTAAATACGGATTTAACCGAATGGGATGATAAACTTTGTTCAATGTATGAAATCTGTACGAATTTAACGTATTTTACAAATCAACAAATATGGAATATTGAAAAGATTCTCTATGCTCAAACACCGATTTTAAGAACGGATGTCGGCTATCATTTATTAAAATTCATTGGTATTGATCCTGAATCGATTGAAATCGAAAGTTTACCATCTATTCCTCGGAATTATCGGCAACGTTTGGAAAATATTGCGTCGATTTTAAATACATTTCATCATCGTACTCAAACAAATTTCTTTCAAGAAGATAGTCAACGAAATAAACAGATTTTTCTTGTTCAAGCATCGGACAATGGTTTTCTTCGAAGTATCTATTCGCTTTTTACTCAACATAAATCACCGATTCTAGCCAATCGATTGTTTTTCTGTACGAATCAAACAACTTGGATCGAAATTCGAGCGTTTATCTATCGATGTTTTTACTCGCAAACAATTCATCAATTGATTCAACCGGAATTCTTACCATTGGTTGTTCAAGATCAATTCATTGAATTATTCAATGAATTCATCGAAAATTCACCGAAACATCTCTTTCGTTTGAGTATCATAACAACGAAATCAAGTTCACAATTGCATCTCATCAATGGTCTCGGTAAACATCGAAATATTGAAATTATCAACGATGAAGATCTGTTAACAGAATATGAACTTGAAAAATTAATTCAAAAACAAATTGGTGATCGATGCATGCTCGTTACATCGAGAATTGCAGGATTAGGAAAATCGAATTTTATTGCCAAACAAGCAACAATATTGAATAAAACTCGTGTTAAATTTTCGATTTCAGGCGATATTAATATCGAAACATTAATCGAACAATTGAGTTCAGAAATAATTCAAATGCATTCATCGGAAATCATTCTACATATTAACATTGGTCCTATTGAAAATATTCAAGAAATCAATGAATTTCTCTATTCACTTGTTCTATTTCGATGTTTTAGTCTCGGACATCGACCAGTCGATGTGCCCGTTAACATTCCGATCTATATCGAATTCGATTCATCATCATTTTTGCAACCGATCTATGATAAAATTCTTATTTTTAAATATCTAAAAACTCAACATATCGATCGATTCGATTGGAATGATTTGTATACTGATTCATCGATGGTTCAATTCGTTGCCAATTATCTATTTGCTATTCGAAATAGAAGTATAGTTAGTAAAACAATCAATGAAGACACAGCACATGAGCCAATACAAAAAACAATTTGTATTCGATTGTTAAAAGAACGATTTCTTCCAAAGAAAAATCCTGAATTTATTTCTTGGACACAGTTATCCATTTATTTAAAAGTTTACTATACATTATTCTGGGGCTTTGCAAAATGTGGATATTTCATGGTTGATCCTAAACATTTGTCAACGCTAAGACTCGATGTTTTGCGAGCTGTTATAGCGTCATCGGATCAATTCACATCGTTGAGTGTTGAAACAGTTCGGCGAAATCAAAGTGCCGTTCTAAAAAATGAATCCGCCAGTCCGTTTAGTGACGCAATTATTTGTTGGGAGAAAACTCGACCGTTTACTGTTATCTTTACAGTGACTGATAATCCGTTATTTATTTATAAAACAGCTGAAAATATACCGAAATCATTGAAAGATGCATTGATCAGTTACTTTGAAATTATGAATAAAAATGCAGCAAATCGTGGTCGACCAACGGGACTATTCTATTCGATTTTAAATCGTCTTTCGAGTTCATCAAATTCGACAACAAGTCAAAGTCCTCAACAACAATTAGAAGAATTCTTTCGAAATCCAAATCAAATGACACACGAAGAATTCTTTCTGCAATTGACATCTCTGTCAACGAAATATCTCGTTCAAAAAGCAATATGTGGTAAATGTTTTACTCAATTTGAATATAATGAAAAAGATTGTCTTGTTTGTCAATCACCTGAATCAGTTCTACAACCTGCTTCATTGGATAGTGCAGATATCGAACAATTTCAACGTAAAATCGCCGCAATCCTACATTCTCAATACGTATTCACAGCTGATAGTTATATTAAAATGTTACTGATCTATTTACGTATTCAAAGTAATCTTCCCGTTCTTATTATGGGAGAAACAGGCTGTGGTAAAACGGCATTGATTCAATGTTTATGTCAGAAGATTTTAGATGATCACATGGAAGTATTTCATATTCATGCTGGTATAAATAATGACCGAATAATTGAAACAATGCGAAATTTCATTGCTAAAGCAAAAACCTATGAAAATAAACGATTGTGGATATTTTTCGATGAATTTAATACAACGCCAAGTATTGGCCTATTGAAGGAGATTATTTGTGAACGACGATTTATGGGAGATAAACTACCGAGTAATATGGTCTTNTTAGGTGCTTGTAATCCACAACGACGTAGTGGAAAGAAACGACAAGCGGATGAGACTGAAGGTACGAGAAAATANCGATCGAATGAACATCGTCGATTGCAAGGTATCGATCCGACATTACTCTATTCAGTTGTATCGATNCCTGAGACGATGCTCGAACATGTCTGGGATTATGGTTATCTCGATTCATTAACAGAAAGAACGTATATTACAGCAATTTTAAATTCATGTGAGCAATTGAAAGATAATGAGACATGGTTTGCATGTATAATTAAATTAATATCGAAATCACAGAAATATCTACGTGAACTTCAAGATGTAAGCAGTGTTTCATTACGTGATGTAGCTCGATTCTGTCGGTTTTATGCATGGTTTTATAAACATACGAATTTAAATAATACTACTGACACCAATCCATCGATTTTCAATCGTGTACAACGTGCTAGTTTACTATCTCTTTTTCTTTGCTATTATTTTCGACTTACATCATCGAAAAAACGACAAGAATATTTAATATTTCTAATCAATTATATCACACGTTATGATTCAAATGTAACATTGGAATCAATTTCAACATTGTTGCATAATGAAAAAATGTCTCTCGTCGATAAAATGGAATTACCATTAGGTACAGCCAAGAATCGTGCGTTAACCGATAATATTTTTGTTCTGTTCACATGTATTCTCAATCGTATACCGGTTATACTTTCGGGTCGACCTGGTTCGAGTAAAACTCTTGCCATTCAAATACTTATTAGTAATCTCAAAGGAAAAAAATCGAAACATCCATTCTTTCGTGATCAATTCGAATTGATTGTTATTTCCTATCAAGGTTCGCAAAGTTGTACATCAGAAAGTATTATTAAAGTTTTCGAACAAGCACAAAAATGTACGCAATTAATGGCAACCAATGAAATATTGCCTGTCATTGTTTTCGATGAAATTGGCCTTGCCGAACTTTCACCACACAATCCATTGAAAGTTTTACATAATGAATTAGAAATCGAAAATTGCCGATACGGGTTCGTTGGCCTATCGAATCGACTTCTCGATGCATCGAAAATGAATCGAGCCGTTTACTTAGCATGTCCGAAAGCGAACGAAGAAGATCTCATTCAAACAGCATATACACTCTCGATTTCTATGCTTCCCGAAGGTCTACAAACAATTCCTTTGGATGAATCGATCATCAAAGGTCTTACTCATGCTTATATGACACTCTATGAACATATGAAAGATATACAAAAAGAATATTATTTCGGATTACGAGATTATTATGCATTGATTAAAGGTATTGTATACGATCGTATTCAAAATTCGAACAAGAATATCTATGAAATAATTCACTATCATCTTGTCTGTAATTTCGATGGTACAATCAATGGTGCACAGTTTATGTGGTCGAAGTTCTGTGAGTATACTCATTGTGAACATAAAATTAACGAATATTCTCGTCCAACATTTGATCATCTACTCGATCAATGTCTGTCAACAACACGAACCGGTCGTTTTCTCATGTTAATCGGTCGATCGGACAGTGATTTNGATTTCGTTCAACGTTATATAGCGATTAGACATCCGAATATTCCAACACGAACGTTAATCGGTAGTAAATTTCCCGGAGATTTCGTTTCGACTTCAACCTATACCGAAGAATACAATACTCGTGTTCTCATGGATATTATTCTACATGCTGAAAAGAACGTCACACTTTTCTTTCGAGGTTTGAATCATCTCTATGACAATCTCTACGATTTATTCAATCAAAATTTTGCTGTCACAGCAAGGAAAAAATACTGTCGAATTGCATTGGGTTCACTCTATCATCCTCGATGTATCATTCACGATGAATTCTATTGTATTGTTTTTGTTAAACAAGATGAATTAATTCAATATGATCCACCGTTTCTCAATCGATTCGAAAAACATTCGATCGATATGAATTATTTGATACGTAGTGAACGTCAACTTCTTTCGAATAAATTCACTCCTTGGATTCAATCAATTGTTCCATCGACAAATTTATTTCT
>JGI26536J50258_1001121_pt1 | contig 19428 bp, 10 predicted proteins | sample ThiBiot_750_plan_FD_50258 | JGI IMG/M metagenome (IMG submission 50258)
TTACATCTTCGTTTTGATTCTCTCGAGATCGTTTTGACATTTCTTTAACGTTGGATGAGTTGCTGGCAATGATTTCTGTGCGATATCAACTGCTTTTTCAAAACATGACCGTGCTTTCGAATAGTTTTTCATTCTTTCGTATGTCGTTCCTAAATTATTGTATGTTGTAGCTAAACTAGGATGAGTCTGAGGAAGTGATTGTTGTTTAATCACGAGTGCTTGTTCGTACGATGAAATTGCTTTAGCATATTCACCCATTTCATCATATACATTGCCAATATTATTATAGGATCCAGCGAAATCAAGATGATTCGATGGAAGTGTTTGTTGTTTAATTTTAAGTGCTTTCTCGTAATACAATAATGCATTAGTATAGTCGTGCATTTCTTCATATACTACTCCAATGTTATTGTAGGACACGGCTAATTCAGGATGATTGGGAGAAAGTGTTTTTTGACTAATTTCCAGATCTTTTTCGTAAAAACAAATAGCTTCTTTATATTTTCCTCTTTGACGCATCATTTGGCCAAGTTGATTGAAAATAACTGCTTTCTCTTTTTCCACTGTTTCTTGTTCCAATAACATTTCATAAACTTGTTGTGCCGTTTCAAATTGACCCATTTTATTCAAAACTAAAGCTACTCGAAACACTGTTTCTTGTTCCAATAACATTTCATAAACTTGTTGTGCCGTTTCAAATTGACCCATTTTATTCAAAACTAAAGCTACTCGAAACCATCCTTTCGAATTCGGAGCACATTCTTCTCGAATACGATCAGTCAATATCTGAAGATCTTTGTCTTTGTCAGTAGTAAGAGTTAGATTCACTTGGTAGACATTCTGATGTTCATTCATCGGCTTAATCTCATTGATCCGAAAAACGGAATGCATCGCAAAAAGTATTTCATCTTCACTGGTACCGAAATCACTAATGTGAGCAACTGATGCAAATGATGTTGTCGATTGATGAGGTTCAATAGTCATAACGAACAAAATTCCCACGTTATCCGAATGAACAATGTCATTACTACTGGCAAAATTCATTCCAATTTCACGTTTCTTACTTGTCGATAGGAAATTATTAAATGATAATAAACCATTTTTGATCTTTTGTAATTTTTCGAATTCTACTTTTGCCATTTTTTGTCCACGATAAACAATAAAACTTTTATTAAATTTGCCTGCTTTCAACTGTTCTCTATACAATTCATCAATTTGTTGATGAAGATACGTAATAAAAAATCCCATTTTGATAATAATATTTCCGTCCATTTGCCGTAGAGCACGATTCAACATAACATACAAAAAACATTCGTATGTGTACCACCATACAGCAGATTTTGTCCTATGTTGACTTTCGAATTTATCGATTAGTTTTAATTCGTTAGGATTATTGGCAAACATATTTCGACAATATTCAATATAATCTCGAATATGTTGTTCTTCGAATTGAATAGTTAATAGAATTTCTTTTAATATAGTTGTGTACATAAAAGATGGTTCGATTTGATCTTTTGATAAGGTCACATTTGTATCGACAAAACTCATTGAAATCGAATCTTGTTCGCTTTGACGAGCAGTCNTTTTGACAGCTGTNCATATCGACTTGATTTCAGTGAAAACACCTTTAATTTTNGGCCAATTCTTCACCCATTTTTCATGATANGTTTTATTATTACAGAAAATAAAAATCGAATCCACTTGAATCAAATTATGTATTTGCGGAACAATACGTTCGCCCAATGTTCCCGAAATAATCAAACATNCTTGGGCATCAGCAATATTTTTCACAAATCGAANGCATGCTTCACCATCAGTAAAGATATTCACTGAGCTGATTACTTGTTGCAATTGACTGATTGTATTTTGACAATCAGTAGAATTTTCATCGATATTACTGTCGAGCCATATTAAAAATAGAACATTCTGAATTTTTGCCATGTTTGTTTTTTTTTTCGAAGAATGAAACACGAAAAAAACAGCTTTACGCGTTATGTGTAGGTGGTATCCAAGGGATATAGAGGGCAGAAGATGTTACAAGTGGTGACANGCGAAGGTCAATTGAGNAACTATGGTCATTGGTCATCGATGATGACTCATCTATTCATACCTTTCAAAAGGTGTCAACGGTCGGTCAACTGTCACATATGGAGAAATAATAACATATTCGTTTCCTTTTTGTCTATTGTTCGTTATTATTTTAGATTTCATCGTCCATTGAATGTACATATCATCATCTTTCCTATATGTTGTTGTTTAACTACTTGTGTATAGTCTCTACGTTCTTTGTTTCCACCATATCCAGTGAACAATTACAAGCACCAATTATTCTACGTGAATCAAGTGATAACGATGTTCCATTAGGTTCTCGAAAAGTGTTTACTTGCAATGCAATCGGCTATCCACCACCGACATACATGTGGTTACGTGAATGGGAGAATTTAACTGCAAATTATTCTTCATTCAGTTACTTCGAAATTCCTTCGGCAAGAAAAGAAGATCAAGGTTCATATCGTTGTCTAGCTAAAAATGAAGTCGGCATTGTTGCTAGTAAAGCAGCACGTCTCACTGTTTGGTATTTCGATGGTCTTGTCAATCCTCAACGCGATCAATTCGTTAATGTCTACGAATCTGACGCTATCGTCCTCGAATTGCCCAGTATAAGTTCGTCNCCTGAACCAACTGTTCAATGGTACATGAAATCAAGTTCATCATCACGTGATCATACACGTATTGTGATCAATGACAAATANTTCATTACATCAACNCATAATCTCGTTATTTTAAATACTGAATATCAAGATGAGAAAATCTATTTTGCTATTATTGAAAATATTTTCGTCGGTGGAACGAGACAATCGGCTGATTTTCGTTTGCAAGTCAACAATCGAAAGACAACATCGTTCGAGAATTCTCTCGTCGATCTCATTGTAAAACCAATCGATCAATTTGCGACCATCGGCGACGCAATTAAATCATTTGAATGTGTTGCAAATTCGAATAATCCAATTGAAATTATCTGGAAGAAAAATTCGATTCTCATCGATCAAAACAACGGACGATTTCATATCGGCCCGTACAATCGAACTCTAGAAGTTCGTGGTATCATCAGTGATGATCAAGGTGTTTATTCATGTCATGTTCGAATTCAGAATACCGAGGTGTTTCTTAATGCAAGTGCACAATTGTTTGTTCGAGGTGTGCCAATTATTACAACGAACTTTCCTCTAATTCAAAATGTTGATTTACAAGAACGAGTTGTTTTTACATGCGATGGTTCTCGTTTGTCGACGAATTTCAATGTCAGTTGGTATAAAAATGCTGTTCGATTGACGAATGATTCGAATAATCGAATTCAATTGCTCGACAATCAACTAATTCTCAATTCCGTCGAATGGAATGATCAAGGCATGTACCAATGTTTTCTCACGAATGACGTCGGTGAAGATACGCGTTCGACTTGGTTGAAAATCAAAAGCGAACCGCCAACAGTCGTTGTCAGTAAAGATCTTGTTGTTTTCAATGGAACTGATGTTCAATTGACTTGTACAGCCAATGGTTCGCCTCAACCGAATGTTACTTGGTTTAAATTGTCGAATAACGAACGAATTCAATTGAATTCGATGTCAAATATTCTCTCGATATCGAATACAGCTCGTGACGATTCAGGACAATACGAATGTTTAGCTGAGAATATCCTCGGTCGTGCACATGCACGAACAACTTTACTTGTTCGACGACGCACACGCATCGTTTCACTGCCATCGACAATGAAAATCGTCAAAGCTCAATCATTGACACTCGTTTGTCACGTTTTCAGCGAAGACGATGTATCGAAACGAGTCCGTTGGTATTTCAATTACAATCAACCAATTGCACGCAATCGGTTTTACAATGAAACGACGATTTTTATCGACACACCACAAAATCAAGATACTGGAAATTATACTTGTACGGTTGAGTCCGATGCTGGAAATGATACCCGATCGATTGAAGTGACGATTATTGAATTACCTTGGCCGCCAACATTCGTTCGAGCGTCGCTTATCAACGATACAATTCGTCGATCGGTCGCAGTCAATCTCACTTGGATACCGAATTTCGACGGTAATATTCCCATCGAACGGTATACGATTCAAATGAAAGACAGTCACAGTGATTCATCATCGATGTACGACGATCTCGGCTGGCAAATCAAAGAAGATGTTATTGTCGAAAAGAATCAACCGAAAACTTGGACGTTAATTCACGGCCTACGACCGTTTACCACCTATCGATTTCGATTGTCAGCTTGGAATCAATTAGGCGAGGGGCAAATTAGTGCGCCGAGTAATAATATAACTCTGCCCGAAGAGATTCCAAGTGGAACTGTTCAATCTTTGACAGCTGTTCCACGAGACTCGACATCGGTGTTAATTGAATTTACTAAACCGATTGAGTCGACTGTCAATGGGCAATTGATTGGTTATAATGTGAATTATGCGTTGAATTATCCGAATTTAAATTGGAAATCCGTACGAATCAATGCGTCGATACAATCATTTGTTCTTCGAGATTTGTTAACATGGGAATCGTATTTAATTTCAGTTTCCGTGGTGAATAATGTTGGAGCCGGTCCAACAAGTGAGATCGTTCGAGTTCGAACGTCCGAAGGCGTGCCTAGTCGAGCGCCGACGATTCTTCGATATGAACCAGTGAATTCAACAGCAATTAAAATTCAATGGGAAGGCCCATCGTCTTCATATATCAATGGAATTCTCAGTTCATTTCGAATTGAATTAGTCGATTTAAATCGAAATTTAACTCTTCATCACGAACAACAAGCCAAACCTATTGAAATGTATCAACTATCGATTGATAATCTCAAGAAATTTACAAATTATTCAATTCGAATTAATTGTGCAACGAAAATCGGACAGGGACCGTGGTCATCGCCGATTGTCGTCGTGCAAACACTCGAAGATGTGCCGGATCAAATCGAAAATTTAACATTTTCCAATGTCTACGATACATCATTGGATCTTAGTTGGCAAAAACCACTTGAACTCAACGGAGTATTGATCGGTTATGAACTCGAATGGTATCAAATGAATAATACATTCGATTCGACAAAAATCGAAATCAAACCTGAATTAACAACTTATAAAATCACGAATCTCTCGGCAACAACTTGGTATACGATCAGTGTTCGAGCTAAAACGCGAAAAGGTTTCGGTCTTAAACGTTCAGCTTCGATTGAATCGGGCTATCCACCTGAAATGCCATCGCCACCAACGAATCTTCAAGTAATTTCCATCGAACAACGTTCGGCTATGATTCGATTCCTAGTTGGTTACACGGGCAAAACGAATATCTTGAGATATATTGTCGAATTACAAATGAAAAGTAACAATTCTCAATGGGAAAAAACTCAATCCTTTCGCATCGAACAATCGATTTTAATTCTACATGATCTACATCCATACAAATTCTATCGTGTTCGAATGTCCGCTGTCAATGTCAAAGGAATAAGTAACACAAGTCAACCAACGGACTTCTTTCGAACGAAACCTGATGTTCCATCGAGTGTACCGCAAATTCTCTTAGCACAATCGGTGAATTCAAGTGCAATTCACGTCCGATGGATGCCAATTCCAACGAATGAATGGAATGCTCTGTCATCGACAGGCAAAGATATTGGTTATATCATTTCGATAAATGATTCCAGACGACGAGAAATTAAAATTGAAAATCCATTAGCAAGAGAATTTGTCTTCTCGAATTTATCACCGGGTAATACGAAATTTGCAATTCGATTACAAACATTTAATAGCATCGGACGAAGTACAAATGCAATCGAAACTATTGAGAAAACATTCGAAAGTATCCCATCACAATCACCAACGATCATTCGTACTGAATCAATCAATGGAACAACAATGAAAATCTACTGGAATTCAGTTGATCAAGGTGGTTTGATTACCAATTATAAAATCAAATGTTCTTCTCAAATAATCGATTATTTCGACAATAGCTCTTCATCTCTCAGCTATTTGCTAACTAATCTCGATGGTTACACGAATTATTCTTGTTCGATAAGTGCATGTACATCAGTAGGATGCAGTCAATTTAGTCCAACAGTCGTTTTCACTACGGATGAAAGTGTGCCATCGAAACCAACCGAAGTTTTCTTTCCCGATGTTGATCATTGGTCGGCACGAATGACTTGGCAAACGCCTCGAAAACTCAATGGCATATTGATTGGTTATAAGCTAATTTACTGGCGATCGGATGACGAACAAACACGTATTGAAATCGACAATCTCACTGAAACATCGAGCTCGTATCTCATCGAAAATCTCGAGAAAACAACACCATACACATTTATTCTCTGTGCAAAAACGCGAATTGGCTGTGGTGAACAAAGTATCAATCGATTATTGACCATTGAAAAACGAGATCGACCCAATACGCCATATCCACCGACTGTACCCGAATCGTCGATAAATTCAACGAATTTACTGTTAACTTGGCGTAAAGATTCTGATTTTAATTATGCTCCTATTCGTTACACTCTAATCGAGTATGAAGAAGATGAAATTCCAATATGGAAACCTTATGATTCAGTGAATAAACCCGACGGACAAATGACTTCGTTGTTAATTGAAAATCTTCAACCGAATCGAAAATATCGTTTTCGAATAGCGTCACAAAACGATATGGGAATCAGTGATTTCAGTCGTTCGACAAATTACATTCGAACGAAAGAATCTGTTCCACTCATACAACCTGAAATCGTTGATTTATCAACTGATCAACCGTGTGAAATCAATATTCGTGTTCGATTGAATTCAAATCTCGATTCAATCGATGAAAATACACGTTTCAAAGTTTTAATCAAATCGATTTCCAACGAACAAACATTTCAGAAAACTTCACATATCATCAACAAGAATTTTTCCATTCAATTAACGAATCTATGCAATTCACCTTATATGAATGACACGCACGTACTTCACATTTGCTTGAATAATCAAATCGGTGATGGGCCACTTTCATTTGCTCGATATTTTCATATTCAATCGCCATTACCTCCCAACAATATCTCACTCATTCCATCGAATATTACTGTTTTAAGTTCACGAGAAATCGCTCTTCAATGGAACAATAAACCATTGTCATCATCAACAGCATCATTGATAGGCTATCAAATNCACTGGATCAATCTCAATGAAACCAACGAAGAAAACAGTTTAATNATTTCATCCAATCAATCCTCGATTATTCTCGATAATCTTCGGCCATACACAGATTATAGAATTCTTTTAAATATCTTCAATATTCATGGTAACGGTCCAATCTACGAAACAAATTTCATTCGTACACTCGAAGATATACCTGGTCCTATCGAACAAATCACATTTTCCTACGTTACATTTACTTCTCTTCAGCTCGATTGGCAAATGCCGAACATTCTCAATGGTATACTTCGTTCGTATGATCTGACCTACGACAATCGTTTATCATTTTCATCATTAATGAANACATCATCGACACGTGTCAAAACTATAAAACAATTACTTTCACCTAATACAACATCATTACGTATCGAAGAATTAGANTCATATCAATTCTATGAATTCATTCTCTGTGCTTGTACAATTCAGTGTGGACCATGTTTAACTAAATCAATTCAAACAGGTCCACAGAAACTATCACCTTTGCCACCATACGATCTCTATATTAATAAATATAATGAATTCTCATGGAAATCATCGATACAAGCCGAATATTTCCTTCTCGAATATTCGAATAATTACGGGCAACAATGGCAAACAATCGATCGAATTTCGAAATCACCATTTAATCTCAATTCGAATCTCTTACAAACAAATCATTCGAATGAATTCTATTTTCGTCTCTATTCGATTAATCATATTGGCATTAGTCAACCAAGTGAAATCTATAAATATAATCTTACATCATCATCAACACCACTCTTCTTTCGATATCCATGGAAAATTCTTTCGTATATTCGAATGAACCAATCATTATTCTATGTTATTATCGGATTAATTCTTCTTCTTCTTATCATGTTCATTTGCATTATTATCACATGTTGTTGTTGTCGAATAAAATTAAATAAAAAAAGTCAATTATTACAATCGACAAATACATTAGCATCAAATTTAAATACAGCCGAATCCAAACAAAGTCTCTATACAACATCAACATTATTAACACCAAAAACACGACAATTAACTGTGCATCGTAATCGTGATAGTTTAGCACTTAGTGATTTATTATATAATAACTTTTCTAATCGTTCACCACCACGGCCCATTCCAACGCCGATTGTTTACGATGATTTAACAAGTACGAAGAGTTTATTGCACGCAAATCCACAACAACAATCACAACAACAGCAGCAAATACCTATCGAAGATAATCAATCAACAACGGACTATCCATGGTATCATGCATTGCCACAACAATTGTATACGTACATGTCGAATAATCATTTGACAAATAAGATAACTGAAGAAGACGAAACGGATTTAACTGTAGCATTTAATGGAGCTATTNTGATGAATAATGTTCCTCGATCACGAGCAGCTGTTAATGGTTGTTCATCGTTTGCACTCTAGAAAATTGTTAACTTATTTTTTTTTCTTATGATGATTATTATTTTTTTTGTTGTTGTTCTTTGTCAATATTCATATCAGTATTTGTCTGATCTGTTTGTTTGTATAAATCAATAGAGAATTTCAATATGAAAATTATATGACTGCTGTGTTTTGCATAATAATAACACTAGAAAGATGATTGATCTATTTAACATTCTGAAAAGGCAATTTAATCGATAGCAAAAGAGTCTTTGCGATAATAAGAATATTAATGAAGAAAACAAAACTTTCTCTTTCTTCTTTCTCTCTTATTTCGCAGAAGAATCGACTGGTTTTCTTTTCTTTTTATATATCATTCATGTTGACACATAGCTACATTTATAGTAACATATGATATTACAAAATAACACCGAGAAACTATGATGTTTTCAAGTCAGATAGGAAAATCAAGAGTAAGTGAATATGTGAATCATTCACGCATGATTTCGTTTTCATACAGGTGCACTACTCCGCATGACATCATTCGTTTTTTTTCTCTCCCTTGCTCTCTCTCTCTTTCGAATATATTTTTTATTTATATAGAAACAATCGTCAGGAGATACTNCGAAAGGTATACTACTAATATGCAAAGCATCTGATCGTTTCAAAGGTATTTTCATATTTTNTTTTCGTAGATCGTTTGTTAAAAACGACAGGAAACGAGAGAGGGAGAGAAAGTATTTCTTTTTTTTTGTTTTTCTCAAGACGTCTAACACTTTGGAAATACTCATAGGTTCATTTATCTAAATTATGGTCCTATGAAATCAACCAACGAGAATAAGAAAGAACAGAAAAAAACAGAGAATGGAAAAAAATATGTATATAGAGTCGAACGGATTGATACTATTACTTCAATGAATACAACAGAACGATTCCATATGTCAGCAGAAGATTATTTAATCCCACGTAGAAATCTTCATTTTTATCGTCGAATGACGATGATAGATAAGCGAAACTCAAGAGTATATTATCAATCATAATTTTTCAACACATATATACACATAATTTGCTTTTTTTTCACTTCATTTTTTTCAATTAACTGTAGATCGTGCAATTCTATCAATGACAACACTTGCTACACAAGAATTATTCTCAGACGAACTTGAATATGGAATGTTAATTGATCTCATACAAGAATTTCAAAGTGGATCCGTACGAAAACCAGATCATTTCAATAATTTCCATTTTCTTATTCTATTATTCTATGACGCATATGGTTTTCCGCGTGATCGATATCCATTATGGCGTTGGTATTATCGTATAAAAAAGAAACTTTTCACATCGAAACATTTAATCATTGATAGTGAAATATCTCGAGAAAATATTCGTACAGCTATCGAAGATTTAATTGAAACAAATCCAACAATATTAGATCTTGTTGAAGAAGGTGTTTCATTAGATGAACATTATCTTCATTCATCAATTCATGGTCTTTTTAAAATGTATACACCTCTACATACATATTTCTATCTTGAACAAATCGATCAACCAATTATTAATAAATGTCCGAAAATATTCGCATTTATACAACAAACAATTCGAAATATCTATCGAAAGAATCATTGTGATCTCATACATTTCGCTATAAGTCATAAGAAAACAAGTTTATTAGAGAAAATTTTCGATGAAAAAATCAATTGGCTCGATATATCAATGGATTTAACAACTGAACGTGGTTGGCTACCAATACATTATGCTTGTTATGTTGGCGATAAAGAAACAGTCAAGACAATATGTGATTCACTTGTATCACCAACATTATCGATACATTTCGATACAATCTCATTTTTAATTCCAAATTTTAAACAAGAACAATTTCGAAAACATCCAAACGAATATATTCTCAAAACTAGTGGTGTCGAACGCGATACACCATCACAACAACAACAACAAACTCGTCGTCAATCATCAGGATCACAAATGAATGTCATTGATACTACAAATCAAAATCATCATCGTCTGAATTTCGATGCACGTGATCGACCAGCATTGTCAAGCAATAGTCTTCACAATAGTAATATAAATATATCCAATGATTATGATATACCTGATGCCGATGAACTCGAATTAAGTTCATTACCATTAATTCAACGCGATGAATTCATTGAGAAAATTCTTCTTATGTACGATACAAAACAAATGCTCATACCATCGCCATTAATTCTTGCTTGTATGGCAACATGTGGCGATCGAACTGATTATGAAGATATTGTTAAAATTCTTCTCGATTCACATCTAGTCGAATTCGATGGTCTCAATCATGAATGTGTATTGAATTATGTTCTCGATTATATGCATCGAAAAGATTATGCTCTATTTCAACATGTTCAAGTCTATCGAGATACAGAAATTGAAGGACCATCGGCATTTGTTTTCTATCAATTCGATGGTTTTATTGTCAATCAAGAAGTACGACCATTATCGGGCGCATTTTCAGGCTCATCAGCAACATTGAATACATCGAAAAATGATGAATCAGCAGCGTCGGATGATGGTCATTCATCCGAAGCACCGGTTAGTGTACGTTGTTTTCTCACTGTTCTCGTTCTACGCGATACATTTCTTCAATATCCTCGATGGGATTTTCATTTATTACGTGAAAATATCGAAGAACATTTCGTTCAATTAGAAGGTGCACTCGGTTGTCGACCGACGATTTTATATCCCGATGGTGATGTCATATCATCACATAAACGAAGTGATGTTACATGGGAAGTTATTGTTAAATATCGTCTAAGTTCAGAAACAGGTCAATCATTGTACATGCAAGTCGATTATTTCTTTTTCGAAACATTTGGTGATCCATTAGCTGATGCATTTGCTAGTGTCTATCAAAGTCCATTCTATATTTCATGTATGACAGATTCAACAGTGATGATGGATTTAATATTTGATTCATTTTTTAAACGACGAAATTTACATTGTTGGGGAACAATTGCACAAAAACATCTNGAACATTGTTTCGATGGTGTTTTACAAACGAAAAANAATTGTTCGAGTTTTCTATCGTTATGTGCGACATTGAGTCGATATTATCAAGTCGATGGTGATCCATTTATGGAAGAAAATTCGGCGATTATTCAACGAATATTTGTTCATGGATTTGCTTGTTGTGTTCGTCGAAATGCTAAAATTGAACTCGATTATTTAATTCGAAATCATGCACTTATCTACTATGATTCATGTCGAACAAAACCAAGCGATATTCGACATAATATTCTAACGTATTGTGTTGTTCGAAATTTAGCTATTATATTCGATCAATTAATGACAAATATGAAAACAACAATGTATAAAACTTATCAAAATTCAACGAATCCTGATTGGCAGCCGCATATTGCTTGGAGAGAGATCATTCATGTTATTATCGATCCTGCTCTACAAAATGGAGCAAATGAACAGGGTGATTTCTGTCAATTAGCAGCTTATGGTGATGTAAATACGAGTTTTGTATCAGGCGGAAGTATATCAACATTGCATACGACTGGTGCAGAATATATTCGATGTAAACGATCGAGAGAAAAAGCGATTCAACGTATATACAAACGTTTGCCACCACAACCAAACACTAGTCTCAATCAGAATGCGATCAATCAAACAAATTCCGATGGAAATAATAGTGTAAATCAAGTGAATTATGTTCGAAGTAATAGTAATAGTTCAGCAACTGGTATCACAAGTTCGAGTGCAACCAAACGTTCGAAAAATATCTTTAAACATGTTAATCGATTACGTTGGGGAGCTAAACATGGTCGACATAATTCAACTGGAACAACACGAATAGATAAACCAGCACATTCATTAACAGTAGGATCTGGTCAGGATAATGGTTCAGTTGGTGGTGATGCTATTAGTTTGGTAAGTCTCATATTTATTTATTNATTCGATCAATCATAAAAATTCCTATAGGAAGAACGTGTTTTATCTCATTCTTAAATAAAGACATAGTTGCACTTTCTTTTGTTTTGTTGTATGTAAGTGAGATGACTATACTAATCCTGAGGGTGATGGACTAATATCTTTTTTCTTAATCTCTATTTGCTTTTACTAACACCTACTAACTGAATGTTAATTTTCTAATAGCCTGATGTAAATGAGCCCGAATCGAATGATGATGAACTATCGGATGTCATGGATTCAGCTACGCCTATACTAAATCCTCGAGGCAAGCTACAACGTCGTCGTACAATTGATACAGTTCAACGTCGACAATATTCATCTCGTCGAACGCCATTTCAACAATTGCAAGATATATTTCGATCGAGTCGTGGTCGATCGAAAAATTCCGGACAATCGACCAGTAAAGAAGAACAGATAGCATTGGAAAATAAAAAACCAACTGTTGCTCTACGACGAACATCAAGTGTAGGCAAAGATAACGATACGGCCAACAATCAACGATATCATCGACATCGTATACCACGACGTTCGGATACTGTAGCTATTGTATAAAGAAAATTTTTATTGTCTTCGTATGTTCTCTTGTTTTTTTTCTTAAAGTATCAAGTAAAAAACGAACCTTATATAACTGATAAAGTGATGACAGTTCGTAACGTCATTGTCGGCATATCGTTAATATATAAATCTAAATTTATCTGTCTGCAGCCTACAGAATTTCTACTCTATAGACAAGCAAAGAGAAAGAAAAGAAAAGGAAAATAAACGATTTGTACATGACAAACAACTTATTTGTTCCATCGTGAGAAAAANTTGTGATAGAACTCAACAAAAAACAAAGTAAGAATTTGTTAGAAAGGTTAAAATTTTCTANCACAAGAATGAAAAATATGTTCTTCTTTTTTATCGGTTAAAAAATGCACTTAAGAAAGAGAGAAAGAGCAAGAAAGAAAGAAAGCATTGCACATGTATTTGGTAATTCAATAGAGCATTCGAATGATGATATAACTTTTCATAGATTTTAATGCCAACACAAGTAATTATAATTTCACCTAAATTACAACGTGTATATAAACCATTACGAGCGACAAACAGTGATAAAATTTCAAATGAACAATTGGACTCAGATATTCCGCCTATTGACGAACAAAAACAATATTCCAGTGATCCAAAATTTTCAATTTTAAAACGAATCAATCCACCTGAACGTTTAATTGATAATTCATTGGATTGGGACGATGACGAACATAATCGATTTAGTTATCGCACTAAATTTATTCGACAAAAACGTCCGAAATATAAAGAACCACTTCCACGCGTTCAAGAAATGGAACTTACACATAGTCCATCCGTAAATGCGATTGTCTCAGCACCAATTGTCGAATTACCAGCTGGTTTCAATTCAACAAATTCACCTGATTATACNGTTACAACTAAACAAGATTCAAGTATCGAATCGAACGAAATTCAAGGACAAACATTACTTCATCTAGCTGCAAAACTCGGCCATGAAGATATAATGAGAATGTTAATCAATGAAACATCTCAAGCAAATAGTCTATTAAATTTATATGGTCAAACACCGTTACTATGTGCAATTGAAGCTGGTTCGACATCAACAGCAACTTTACTAATCGAACAAGATCCGTTATCATTGACATGTAAAGATAATATTGGTTCGAATGTATTTCATTATGCGACTGAACAACGAAATGATATTGTTTTAAATCGAGCGATATCGATTTTAAAACGATTAAGTTCAAGTGCTGTACGAGCAACTGTAAACAAAAAGCTATTTGCCTTTATTCGAATGTTGTTGTTTTTTTTCTTAGGCTTTAAAAAGATTAATCGAAAAAAATGCACATGGTAAAACGCCATTTATAATTGCAATTGAAACAGGTTCATTGAAATGTATAAAAAGTATTCTCAATAGTAAATGGTTATACCGAAATACGGATATTACAGATTTTATTAACTCTGATTCATTGAAAACAACGATCGACAAGGATCAACTCGATATTGCTTCGTATCTTGTTTCGGATATACGACGATTCGAAGCTATTATTCGTATTCGAATCAATGCTAATGGTCGAATTTACAACGTTTTAGAATATTCAATAGCATTGAAAAAACCAGAATTTGTTCGAATATTTATTAGTGTTCGTATACCCGGCGATGAACGTGAATTATATCGATTGTATAAACATTTTCTCAAACATTTTAATCTAGCTTATTCCGGTTCAAATTATGATCAAACACCAATTCAGCGTATGTTGACAATGGTAAAAAGAAATCTTTGCAAAACAAAACAAACTATTTCTGCATTTTCTTCTTTTCTATAGTCAGAAATGATACCATTAGTTCCGTTATTACTCGAACAGTTTGTTGGCGAAGATGGTGTCGATCTGTCAGTTATTGATGATTGTTTACGTGCTCGACCGGCTGCTAATCATTGTCTTTTTGGTCGTTCAAAAACATTTTCATCAACAAACTGGTTAAAACAACATCCATTAGCATTAATTGTAACTGCTAATTATCCACCTGTTTATGATCATGATGTTGTTCGTATATGTGTTGATTTGAAATTTCAATTATTTGCCAATTTTTTATATCTATCGATTTTAATCGTTCAAATTCTCTATGTTTTTCTTTACACAACGGTTGCTCTTACATCACCAACACCGACAGATTCATATTATGATGTAACAAATTACACTTGTAAACAATTATGTACAAAATTACGATCGAATTCCATCGATCCATTGCCAGTCAATGTTTTACTTCGTAAAAGAATTTCAATCAAAAGATTTCTAAATTTAGTTTTAAATTCATTTCGTTTAGAAATGCTTCGATATCTACTATTATTATGTTCATGTTTGGGTTTATTAAAAGAATTGTTTCAAGTATTAAGTCAACGTCAAAAGTATTTTCGTGAAATGTTTATTAATTTTCTTGAAGTGCAAACATATGTTTGNGGAATTCTATTTTCTATTGATGTTAATCATTGTACACAAGTNACAGGTCTTCGTTGTAAATGGCAATGGGAAAGTGGTGCATTAGGCATAGCTAGTGTTTGGACATTGCTGTTATTCGTTTTTATGAATGCATTGAAAATTGGCAAATATGGTCTTTTGTTTGTTAGTGTACTTTTAAATTTCTTGAAATTTTGTTTAATCTATGTTTTTATTTGGATTGGTTATATCATTGCATTTCATATGCTATTCATACATCAGTCACCTCAATTTACCTATATTTTCTATGCTATACCGAAAACTGTAGCAATGTTAACAGGTGAATATGATTTCGATGATTTATTCTTTCCTAACGGTCGAGTTTTATATGGTAGTCAAGCAGCAATGGTACTTTTTTCGATATTTGTCTTTACAATGAATATTGTTATTATGAATATTATGGTTGGTCTAGCTGTAGCTGACGTTAAAAGTTTTCGTTTGAATGCTAAACGTGAACATTTACGAGCACGTATCGAAACATGTCTTGGTCTACAAGCTAAATTCGGTCTTCTTTGTGAAACATGTTCACGACTTGTTCTCGCTCTATCAAGACAAACATATCTTTCCAATTATCGTTTCTATAATCTAACGAAATATCATCTCTGGAAATTAGAACTTCGAACAATTCATATTCATTTACCTCGTTCATACACAGAAAATCCTTCATCTGTCAATCGACCTATTAAATATAATAATAATCCAAATAGAGATGTCCTATGTGAAACGGGCTATTATCGACAACATATCGATCGAAATGGTGAAGAATTATTACAAGAAAGCGATTATCAACGTTTAACACATCGTCTTGAAGAAATACGTGATGGATTCGAAAAAGCCAATGGGCGCGTTCATCATGAATTGCGAAAGTTAATTCTTTCATTACAATCAGATTTTGATGAAATCAAAAGAAAATTACTTACGGATTAAATCTTCTTCAATGAATACAAACATATAATTAAATACTGCTGTGAAAAATTTTCTTTATTTGTTTCTTTTAGAAATGTATCAATGAATAATAACGATAAAATTAGAAAGAAGAGAAAAAAAGAACTTTAAATGAATATCAAGAGAAAAGACAAGCCTAATTGAGTTTATTTACATCACACTTTTGACATAATCATTCTGTGAATAATACGATGGAATATTGTATCGAATTGGAGATTGATGATGTCGTGTGAGAATAATATCCGATGGATCAACAGTTGAAAAATGATCAAAACCTGTATAATAATGTAGAATACGTGGTGCTGGTGGTAATTGTTCATCTCGATTTTCCATTGGAGGTAAACGTGATGGACGATAGATACCACGTTGAATATAATCATTGACAGCTTCAGTTGCATATGGAACGGAGTTTGATTCAGTTCGATGCCAATGCGGTTGAGGTTGATGACGATAAGTTGTTATTGGTGGTGGTGGTGGTGGTAGCGGTGGTTGTTGTTGTTGATAGGATCGACCAGGTGGAACGGATGTTGATGAACGTGAAGTTAATAAACCTGCCGTTCGATACGGACTAACAGGTGGCAATGGTGGTGGTAATGGTGCTCCTCCCCCTCCTCCCGTTTGATTGTTCGATGACATCATTTGATAATTTGGATTCGGTATATATTCTGTATTTGGTGTTGTATTTGGATAATACTGTTGAGGATAGAGTACTTGAGGATAATCATAACGTTGGCTTTTCTTTCCTTTTCGATTTCTTGGCACGACAACATAAGCTGTTGGATTCACTGCCGTCGGATATGCATTGAGATCAACGAATGATTCTGCAGTTGTATTCTCTTTTCGTGATCGAATGGGAGCTTTCAATATAATATCATAAATTGTTAGAAGTATAGCACCAATTAAACATAATACGACAGCAACTATGTTTACATAGAAACACCAATCGAGTGAATGAGGCACTGGAGATTTATCATAGACAGAAAAACCGAAAACAAATAGCGATGCTATACCAATACAAGCTGAGAGAACACAACGCATGTTTTAATTCAACAACAAAAAAAGAAAAAATATGAAAATTACCTGCTGGCCAAGCGCAAAATACAGCAAGTATGGCAAGATAATAATGAATAGTTTGATAAAAACGCAAGATAATTACTGATGCAAATGTAATAATCAACGTAGACGCTGTAAGAAATAAGAAAACAATTTCCAATGCTTGCCAAGCATTGATACCAACTGCGAAAAAAAAAACGACAATTTTTCTTTCTTTTTTTAAAATTTTTATTCATATTCTTTTCACCTTTTGAATAATTTAATCGATCATAAATATATTGACTATTTGGTCCGTTTGCTGAAAACCAACTGTCACATGTTTTATTTGCATAAAAACATAAACGCCAAAGTCCATAGTAATTAAAATAATTGGTTGTTTGATTAAAACTATCGTGAAACCAAGAATGTTCAACTGAAAAGACAATAATTAAAGCTGTAACTGAGAGGATTAAGACGATGATTGCAATTATCAAAAGCCAGCTTGTTTTCAATTGCTAAATTAAAAATTAAATTTATTTAGACAAAAAAAAACTGAATTCTTAGTTTTCTTTTGAAAATAAGTACATTATTTGTCATTATCTCGACGTTTTTCTTTCTTTTTCTTTCAATCGAAGTAAAATCAATGTTTTAATTCATTCCTTTTTCTATTCTCAAGAATCGTGATTTTTAATAATTTACCCGGTTCGATTGATAATTTGGGTATCGTACATTCGACGGCCAAGTATTCGTTGGCGATGGTTGACTGTTGTAAAACATCATTTAAACAACAGAACAAAAAGAGAAATCGAAAGATTTTTTTTCTTCAGAGATTATTTGACATCGATGTTATTATTGTTATATTTGATTAAGAAAACAGAAGTTAAAAAGAGATATTATCGTTGAAAAATTATGTTTCTTTGACGAAATATAAAACGTTAATGTTTCACATTCTCGAGAAAAAGAAAGAGAGAGAGAGAGAGAAAGAAGAACTACTTAAAAATTTGATCGATATTTAAATAACGAGAAGCAGGAAAAAGAAAGAGAAAGAATTTTTCTTCTTCTTCTCCTCTCTTCGTCTTCGTGTTCTTTGTTCGTTCGTCAATGAGTATGTTTTTTTAATCGAATCGTTTTCAGAATTCTTCAATTGATGCAACTTACTTATTTTATTCTTAAATTGCAAATGACAGACAAGCATCGAAAATGTATTACAAAAAAAAAGAAGAAGATGAAGAAATCTATTCCTTTTCATTTGACAAATATTATCCGATTTAATTGAGTTCTAAACAGTTTGAACTTGATCAAAATTTAGTACAAATAAACTGATACTCTGTTAAATTCGATTTTCGTGTCAATAGACAAGAACAAGAGCAAATAGACTTCAGATGGATGATGCAATTGATTCATTCGATCAAATAGCATATTGTATTCATTCATTCATTCAACGAAAGAAGAAGGAGGAAAATGTATATACACATATATAATACGATGCCTATTGAACAAATAAAACACTTCACTGAATATCTGTCAACACTTTTCATGAAAAGATAGTTTATAAATAAACTGATTGACAATTATATAAGACCGAGAATGCACATACACTTGCGCTCGGAGTCATATTCAAATTCGATCGTTCTTCCTTGAGAGAATTTCTTTGGCCTCTTTTTTTTCTTTCCTTCCCTCTCTTTCTCTCTCGGGTAAATACAATGGGTAAAATATGGATTTTGTCATTTATTTCTTCGTTTTCTTCGTCGTCTTTCCTAATGCTGCATTTGCTAGTCAGAATAGAATTGTTCAAAATGACAAGATAAGGAAAACAATTCAATCGAGAGTATGGGTACTCTACTCGGACATATTGTACCGGGCACATTTTTTATTTTATTCGCCATATGGTGGGGTTT
>JGI26536J50258_1001222_pt1 | contig 18155 bp, 20 predicted proteins | sample ThiBiot_750_plan_FD_50258 | JGI IMG/M metagenome (IMG submission 50258)
AAAAAAAAAATAATCGTACCGACTAGCTTCTCGAAGTTTATCACGTCTTTTATTCAATTCAATGATTTCTCGTCTTTCAGCAATCACATTTTCAGCTAGTAATTCAATTTCTTCAAGATATTTTAGCACAAAATCCGGATTATCATGTACACCTGATTGAGCAAGTCGCGTCTGTTCGCTTGACTGATTCATCTAGAAGCAAGCTTATAGTATGTTGTTTTTTTTGTTTTAAGATAAGATTCTATTTTTTTAAATTTCTTTCTTAGATAATTGAATGCGTAAGCGACAGAGAAGAAGAAGTAAGCAAAAAGAAGAGAAACAAAGACACTAATTAGACAATATGGAATGATTATTTGGCCAAAACAAACGAAAATGATAAATCTATTGAGCAGCTTTTTGTTGTTCTAAAACATTTTCAATGTCCTACAGAAAATGAGAACGAGAGTGTAATCGAAGAAATTTATTTCAAGTGAATATTACTTTGAGAAGAATGTTTTTTAATTCTTTATAGGCAACTTCTAATTCATCATTTAAAATAATATGATGATACATGCCTGGTTCTTTGCTAAATTCCATAGATTCTTTTGCTTCATTCAAACGTTTTTCAATAGCAGCTTCATTTTCAGTTTGTCTTCCGCGTAAACGTTGTTCGAGAATTTCATAATTCGGTGGACTAACATAGATAAATAGTGCCTCTAAATCTGTACCATGAATATTCTTCACACCTTGTTTGTCAACATCGAGTAAACATATACGACCTGTTCGTGCAACATCTTCAACTGCTTTTTTACTAAGACAAACAAATGATATTATTTATTAATGTTTTTTTTTATGGAGGAGTGTCAGGAGATAAATGTTTCGATAAAAAATACCTTGTTCCATAAAGATTCGATGAGAATTCGGTCGTTTCGAGAAATTCTCCATTTGCAATCATACGTTCCATATCTGGTCGTGGCACAAAATGATATTCTAATCGTAAAGAACAAATTCAACATTTAATCAAAAGCAATTCAAGTTTATCTTTACTCACCACGGCCATGTTGTTCGCCTGGTCGAGGAGATCGTGTTGTGTCTAATTACAAATTCGATGAATCTTCAACAAAATGAAAAATCAACTTACGAGAAATACTAAATGCAAATGCGGTTGGATATTCTTTAAATAATTCTGCGATTAATGTACTTTTTCCCGATCTAAATCAACCGAAAAACGAGTTCGATCGTTAGTTGTAGAGCAAAGCAAAAAAAAAGCTTGATTCGAACCCGCTTGGTCCTGATAAAACAATAGCACGAGGCACAGTTGTTGATGTTGGAGGCATATTCGAACAAATTCAAATAAAGAAACAAACAAAAAAAAACTTCTTCTAAAAAACAAGAAAAAGAAATGAAACGACAAAGTATTGGTGTGTGAATAATGAATCTTCATTGAAATCAGTTCACAAGAACGAGAAAAAACAAACGACTGTCACTGTCATTGAAGATCAACCTACTAAATAAAAATATGCGGATGGTAAGAAGGAGAGAAAAAAACCGAAGCACGCAAGACAGCATCCATTGGTTTATTTTCCTGATAATTAAAGAAGAAAATTAAAAGAAAGGAAAAAGGAAAGACGTGAGTTCAGCTGAGTTTTGCCTGATTTGAAATCTCGAATATTCCAAATGAAATAAATAACAAAAAAGAAATGTTTCATTCGAGCAAACGAACAACTTTCAATCTCCAATGATTACGACCGGTGAAGCTTATCGAATCAAATATGAAAACGATAATAATTTTTTTCTTTTTTTTTTCGTCGATCGTCCATAGACATAACTGATATTCGTAGACAGTAGTCAAATATTTGTAAGAGATGCCTCTACACTACACTACAATGCACGATAAAAGCATGAAACGTTGACACTAGCGACTTATTTCGATATGAATTTTTATTTTATACAATCAACAAAATGTTTTTGATGAGACAAATAGAAAAAAGAACCAAGCAAGAAGAAAGTTTATCGATTAGATCTAAGGTTTTTAACCTGAACAGCCACGACAACCACAGTGAACGCATTCAACAACTTTGCCCTCTTCTAATTTCTCTTTTGGCACGCGACAGATGCATTTTTTATTGAAATTTGTATCTCGAGGTTGGATACAACGAAGACAACAGAGATTTTCATAGCCTTGCTTTTTCCATTGTGCTAAACAAACAAAATTCAAATTGACAAAAAAAACATCTCAACATCGAACTCTCATCTTACCAATTAAATTTTTATCTGCAATTGAATTTTTCACGCAATATTCATATAATTCCTTGCTAATCGTTTTCCGTTTGTAATACAAATCGTAGATATATCGCGATTTTTGATGATGAATTTTAAATATTGGCCATAAAGTTTCGACTTTTCGTTTGCCTTCATGTGGTGCTAATTCAGCTTCACGCATTTTACCTTCGATTTCATCCAATGTTGGTTCAATCAAATCCCTATTACGAATAACAGATTCTTGAGGGTTTTGTTTTTTTTTTCAAATAAACACTTACCAACCGTCTGGTGGTGGTTTCGTTCCTTTTCGTACTTTAACCATTTTTAAATATAATTTAATCTACAAGAAAATTATGAAATCGTTTTGAGAGTGATTTGTTTTTTTTGCTGCTTGCGCAATATATTCATAGAGAAAAATCTTTTTTTAAATTTATTTCAAAAAATCTGTCTTTTCTCATCGTTGTTCTCGAACAAACTGCAACAGTCTGGACTTCTGCTCTTTTTTTTCTTCTAATCACACACAAAGAGAAAGGGAAACAAAGATTAGTAATAACAATAACACATGAAAAGAAAACACACGTACACAAGCATTTCATACAGAAAGACAGAGAACTAGAGGAGACGAAGAAAAAGAGAAAAATATGATTAAAGATGGTTAATGTTTAAGGATGAGAAAAGGAGATTCGTATTATGGTTTAGCTCGACGTTTAGCTTTGATAACAGGACGTTTATTTGCTGCATCTTCACCAATACTGAATGGACTAGAAGAAAGAGAAATTTAATTGGATAAAGAACACGAATAAAAAAAATAGAAATATTACTTATTTTCAGGTGCAGAACCAACTGCTGTAAATCCAGCTGAAAACGAACTATTAATTGGTGCTGGCGAAGGTGTTGATTGAACGCCAGAGAATTGAAATGGTGCGCTGCTTGCTGAAGGTGCTGTTGAGCCACCACCAAATGAGAATGACGATGTCGAACCGAACGCAAATGTCGATGGAACAGAACCAAATGCAGGTGCTGCTGGAGCTGCTGCAACTGGTGGTGCTGCTGATGATGACGTTGAAGAACTAAATGAGAAGCCACCTGTTGAACCAAATGCTGGTGCTGAAGTCGTTGGAGCTGAAAACGAAAAGCCGCCGGTTGATGTTGGAGCTGAGAATCCAAAGCTACTACTTGGTGTTGCAGAAGTTGATGATGATGATGATGATGATGATGGAGCTGAAAATGCAAAACCACCAGTAGTAGCCGATGTAGAACTTGATGAAGCTCCAAATGCAAATAATGATGACGAAGTTGATGGTGNACCAAATCCCGAAAATGATGGAACTGATGTTGCTGTTTTGTCAGCAGTGCTTGAAGCAGAACCAAATGTACTGGCAGCACCAAATGCTGGTGTTGTTGTTGCAGTATTACTTGTAGAAATAACTGAAGGTGCAAATGGTTTTGGTGGACTGCTTGCACCAAATGTAAATGGTGTACTATTCGAAGCTGTTGTTGTTGTCGTTGCAGATGGAAAACTAAAACCTGACGAAGATGTCGACGTTGTCGAGGAACTCGCACCGAATAATGATGGTGGAGCAGCAGCAGTTGTTGTTGCAGCAGCTGGAAGAGATGTCGATGTCGANGAAGTTGTACTTGGAAATGAAAATCCACCGACAGTAGTTGTTGTGCTTGGTGCGGCGGCGGCAGCTGGTGTTGATGAAAAAGCAAATAAACTTGGAGTTGTTGAGGTAGTTGTTGCAGCTGAAGAACTTGCACCAAATGCAAATAAAGCAGGTTTGTCAGATAATGTTGTTGTTGATGGTGATGCAGTACTTGTTGTTGCTGTTGCAAATGGTGTACTGGTAAATGAACCAAATGTAGGTGTAGCTGATGCTGTTGTTGTTGTTGTTGTTAAAGATAAAGGAGTAGGTGTATTTGATGTAGTCGTAGTTGGATTAGTTGCTGAAAATCCACCGAATGTTGGGAATGTTGAAGGAGTACTTGTCACCGGTTGATCCGAAGTTGTTGTTGTACCAAATGGAATAGAAACACTTTCTTTAGTCATAGCTGTAGTTGTACTTCCAAATGTTGGAACAGAAATTGGTGCAGCAGCTGTTGAAGTAGGTGCTACTACTGTTTTTATTGGTGAAGCAAAACTTGTTGTTGTTGTTTTTGATACTACAGATTCTTCGACAATAGTTTCTGTTGTTTTTGTTATTNAAGATGAAACAACTGGTGTCGATTCGATTGTACTCAATCGTTTGTAATTTGGATTAATACCACGACAAAGTGAACAAGATGCCGTTTGAGCAGGATGTTCCATTGAACATGATGGACATTTCCAAANCGGTCCAGCTGGTGGTTTAGCAGGACGTGGTGGTGACATACTGAATATTGGTGCTTTTGTCATTATACTTGCTGGTTGANTTGCTGTCGTAGTCGGTTTTTCAATTGGAACAGCATTAACAGCAGCAGAAGGTTTTGATGATTGAGTCGATACTAAAGATGAAACGATTCGAATAGAATATAAAATGTTATGTGAAACATACCAGTATCGAGACGACATTTTTCCGGATATTTTTTAGTAAATTCTTCTTGTGCTCGAGCAAATTTCGGCCACGAAAACGGTGTAATATTTCCAAGAACCTAATTACAAATCATCATCGAATTCATTTGTAATCGATCAATTTTTTTGTTTACTTTTGGTTTTGTTATATCTATANCCGGTTGAACTGCTTCAATTGTAATCGAACTATTTGTATCAATTTGTGAATCTATCTGACTAGTTGGTTGTGTTTTATCCAAAAATGGTACTGACAATGCTTCATTTCGAATATCTGGCGGTGGAAATGTACGCTGAATTTTTTTACTCGGTTCCATTGAACCATCTGTTGTTGAAATCTNATTGAAAAAATCAAAATCGATATTTCCCAGTTCAAAATCATCGGTCTTACATTGCATTGAATGCCGCATTCTTTGTCTTGTATTTTAACAGGCTTTCGTATAGGCGAAGCAACTGCAGATGTATGTTCCTCGATTGTTGAAATTGATAATCTAAAAATTAAACGAATCGAATTTTATATCTTATCAAGAATAATAATACTACGATCTTACGGTTCACTATCAAGTGTTCGATTAAGACGTATACAATCTTGTAATGTTCGTCGTCGAAGTCTTTCGATATAAGGCAAACGACGTGAATTAATTGACGAATAATTAACACCAAGAACTTGTCGTTCATTCGATAGCTGAAATGAAATAGATNAACTGAAATAAATCTTTAAAAATATTTATTACTAATCGANTCGATTGTGGTGCCGGCTGGGTAGTATTTAGTACATTTGTTTGAGAACGATTAGCTAAACCTGCTGCTAATAAATAATTAGCGGAGAATTCATTTGCCTAAAACAAAATAGGCAAAGATTATTGATCATTTCGTTTTTAGAAAAAGGATTAAAACGAACATTTGATTTAAGATTTGTTGTAGTTCGACTAGGTGTTGTCATAGATTCATTTTGTTTCTTCAAAATAGAAATAGTAGAAATTTATTATTGATTCGAAAAAAGAACAGAATTTACTCGAGCATTGAGAGAAAAAAGTGGCGATTGAGATGGATCATAATTTGCTATTAATGGTCGAGTATTCGAAGAGATATTGAAACGTTGTTTAGTCGATGTCGATCGAGTATTTTCTTCATTATTATTTGTTGTCAAATCATCGTCTAAGATTCGACGACTTGCAAACGATCCAACACCATTTGTTGCTAAATCTTTTGGTATTAACAGAAAAAATAAATGAACAAAAAACAAAAACATTGTTTAAATGTCGGTATACTTGGTTCGTTTTCTTCTTCTGCATGATGACCATTATTGAGCTTTGTTGTTGAAATAATATGCTGATAGTTAGCTGTACGACGTCTTTTCTTTTGCTGTTCGATTTCTGAGATGTTCGGTTCAATAGGTACGACTTCTGGTCGTTTGTTATTAATACTATCTTCGTCATCATCNGTTAATTGTGGTTCGTCTTCACCTGATGGTGAAAGATTATCTAAAAATGAAATTGAGAAAACGAATTCAATTGAATACGAAGTTACTTTTTAGTTTTGAACTAGTCGAATAACCATTCGTCGTAGGTTCTACACCGTTTTCTTCTATAGATCGTTTTCGTTTCTAAATACAAGTATTTCGAAAAGACTGCCGAGAGGCTTTTTTTCTTACGGGACGAGTTCCATCACCATTAGCAGAGAATANAAACGATGGATGAAGAAATTTCGAAACGACATCTTTGACTTTATTCATCATACTCTGTACAACAACAAAAAAAAGACAAAAGTAATCTTTTCAATATCGAAATTCGTCTATCNAACTTCATTTTGTTGATTATAAGATGAATTCTGTTCATTGTCATCATCATTATCAGATTCTGACAGAGGAACAGTTGCATAATTATTATGACGATTAGCTAATGTTGACATTATTGAGAAATTAAAGCAAACTAAATTCAAATCATGATTATTAATTATTTATGAATCATTTTTGTTTNGTACTTACAAATAAAGAAATCACANGAACTACAACAATTTTATATGATATCTAAAGGAAAAAAATAAATCTATACAAAGTGAGCGAATATGTGAGTCATATAGTTAGTGACTAAACTGCTTCGCCTTTTCGTTCGNTCAATATCATCTTCTATAAAACGAATAATAATGAAAAGCGAGCGAACGACCATTGTTTCAACTATCAAGGAGACCAGTAAATGATGATGTTGAAAGTTTCTCTGTGTTTCAAAATAACCATTTAATTGTTAGATATAGACGAGTTACAAATGGCAATCTTCGTTTGTTTTAATATAGATGTCTCTAGTATTTCATAAGATTGCTTTGAAAATTTCAATTTATCGCATTAGACCATGTATAATTACAATTTCGTATCGAATACAATAAAAACGTTCGAGAGTGTTTATTAATTACAAAGTAATACGTGATAACTTGATATAAAACGAACGAAGATACATATGGACAGTCAGTCTATATCAGGCGTCATCTTTTCTAAATCATATTCAGTAGAGGATTATAAATGCTAGGTTACACACCGTTCAATGACCATAATGGCACAAGCAGGACAATTGATTATCCTCGTTTTGACATTGAAAAGACAAAGGCTAATTTGTGAAACATGAATCCAAATGTCTAATGCAACAAGTGATAAACATATGATTATTCTATGCTGCGTCATTTTTGCTCTTAAATTTAGAACCTTCAAGTTTACCACCTTCTATTGAAGGACCAATTCATGCAATTCTAATATGTCATGTGCCTAGTTTACGTTGGCTTCCACGATATCAATATCTTTGTCGATCTGTAACCGTTAAACTATCATGGTGGGGTGAAGATGATACATCAGCAATATTCAAGTATATCGAGGAAAAAAAATGATAATAATAACAACTACGAATCAATACTATTTTTAGACCTTATACAACTGATGTTCCATCCGAGCAAAAAGTGCAACCAAATACAACAGTTAAATATTATATTCGTAGCAATCTCCAGCAATTTTCCAAATATTTAATAAGTTGTTTTTTTTTGTATTTTAACGATTAAATTTTACTATTTATTTCGATATACATACGTAGATGCTTTGGAACTTGTTTTCAAAATCATTGACACAGATACAAATCGTACACTTGGCATCGTTAAAATCCAAAATCTCTCAACCCTATCAGTCAACAATCCCATCAAAGGTTTTCATCCAATATTCTCAAATAAAGGCGATAAATTAGGCGAATTATTTATTTCACTACGTATATTTCTTCCAGGACGTAAGGTCATCTTCGAAAATCTTTTTCGTNATCACACTTTCTATTTTTTTCAGCACAAGATAGCAATGAAAATCTTGCAGGAATTAGTTTTATATCAGATATAAGTAATCCTTCATCACGACGCAATTCATTTGTAGAAAGCACTGCAATTCAAGTAATCACACTTATTTCATAATAAAGCAAAGAACAATTTTGCCTATTCTCTTTAGAATAATCAATTGAATTTCAGCCGTTCGAACGAAAGTATTTTAAAAGATTCTGCACCACCAGGTAAATAGATCATATTTATGAAACATGCTCGATAGTCCGATTTTAGGCATGAAAAAATACAAAGAATTACCTACTGGTAAAGTTGTTGAAGAATTAATTGAACGAGCAAATCGTCTTCGAGAAAAAACTTCGATTTTGAAAAAAACCCATCCTCCTAAATCGCATACCGCCGATCTACTCATCGACGATATGTTCGGTTTAGAATCTTCGATTAATGTCAATGATTCTATGTTAACTGATTTCGATGAATTCGATAATGAAGTCAATTTATTAGATGATCTTCTCTATGGCGGATCTGTCGACAAAAAACACGAATCACTAAATCAATCAGCATCTTCTTCTTCGGACAGTGATCAAAGTGAAATTTCATTAGATAAATACAAGTTCGACGAAGATCCATTCAGTTCAGAACGTATTCAATTATTGACTCTTATTCGTACAGCTCGTCTTCGAATTGATTATCTCGATTTGAAAAAGAAACTTTCTCGAACAAATAAATCTCATTATTCTATCGAATATCAATTTCCTGTTATTATCGAAAATGTACACAATCATATCACACAAGGTTCAGAAATCGTGAAAATCACTTCGAAACAAATCGAATCTGATCACAAAATTCTCTTCTCTCATTCATCGACTTATCTCTGTTCGATCAGTGAAACCAGTCTTCCAACATGGTCGAATTCATTCTTAATCTTCAAAATCTACACGCAAACCAATCATCTCTCACAAATTGGTTTCGCGCGTTTATCTCTAAAGAAAATCTTTGCATCCGATTGTTTGCATTTCGAAGACGATCTCGATCTATTCGAGAGTATCGATGATATTGACGACGACGAATTTTCAATCGGTCGATTACATGTAATGCTTGAATTCAATTCAGATGAAAAAGATTTCTCATCACAATTGAATCGTTTACAAATTATGGAAAATTTCCAAACGAAAAAACAAAACAAAATTCCATCGAAACAAAAGAAGAAATCAACAACAACAAAAACAACAAAGCATTGTCTTGTCAGTGAAAGTACGAATGGTTTAGTAGTCGAAATATTCTTTTCTGTAACTGAAGCTCGAAATCTTCAGCCATTTTCAAAAAATAGTACGAAATTATATATAAAAGAGAACAGAAAAAGCCGATGGATTTGCTTTTTTTTCAGGTAATCTACCTCCGAATCCGTATTTTGTTTGTCGAAGTTTTTGGAATGATGAAACAATCACTTCGATTACTTGTTGGGCAAGTTCATCGCCGAAATTTCATTTCGAACAAGTTTGTCAAACGAAAATTTATCAACACAATTCATTTTTTCATTCGTTCTTTAGAAAATGCCATTTTTATTAACAAAATCTGTTCTCAATAAAATGCATGACAATTTCCTTATCATCGAACTATGGAATAAAGACGCATCAAATTCATCAGATCAACTACTCGGTCTCATTAAAATCCCGTTAGAACAATTCTATCTCTCATTTCAAGATCCACAAATCAGCCGAGTTCTCCTACGAGCACAATATCCCATCATTGGCAATGATTCTTGGTTGCCAATCATCAATCCATTCAATCCGAACAGATCATCAGTTGGTGAAATGAAAGTTTTTCTTGTCATGGGCACTGATGATCAAATATTAGCTTTTCAAAAAGCTCAATCAAGTTTACATCTATCTCCTGGTCCAACAATAATATCAGCTAGACCATCATCGAATTCGCCTTTAATCGAACATAATTTCGAAATCATGATTGAAAGTCTGAATAATCTTCATGTATTCGAATCGATGATCGAAGGTGAATGTGATTGTTTTATTCAATATTCATTTCCGAATCAAAATCTTGATTCCTATCCAAAAAATCAATTTCATTTGCAAACTATTCGAACATCGACCAATCTCTGTACATCGAATGTTGATTTTCATGATGTTAGTCATTTCTGTTATTCGCTCTTACCTGGCGATGCATTGCATAAATATTTCTATGCGAGTATGAGATCGAGTTTTGTTTTGTTTTGTTCAATTGAATGTCATATTTTGTCGTCTAGTTTATCAATCGAGTTCACCGATTGAAGCGAATGTTGTGTTCGAACTTTGGGCGAGATTTTATTATCCGAATATTCGAGATCAAATTCTTGCGAAAGTAAGAACAAAAAACAACAACGTATTCGAAATGATTCAATTTTGTTTTGTTTTTCTCGCAGGGACAGTTATCCATTACAAAATTATGCAGTTTGACAACAATGTTAGACAAAGAATTCGATGAGAAAATCTTGCAATCATTTCAAATTCCATTAGAAATCGTTCGAGAAGATATTGAACATAAACATCAACCAAATCTACCATTAGCAACCTATGCTGGAGATTTATCATTAACAATAACTTATAAACGAATGATTGTTCAAGTAAAATTTTAAATCGAAAAGAAAACAATGTAATGATTCGTTAAATCTCTTAGGAAAAACAATCATCGTCAATTCAACCTGAACAATCGAATGATGATGATTCAAAAATTTCACTTTCAATTCATATAATCCGTGCTTGTGGATTAAAAGTAATTCGATTGATTTCATTGATTCGTTATTTCTTTTCTGTCGTTAGTATGCAGCGAATTTCCATGCTCGAGATGATTCTCGTTTGAATTATTTCTCTCAAATCGGACTGAACACATACGGCAAAGTGATATTTTCATTTCTTTCGGATCTAGTAAAAAATCAATCCATAACATTTGTTTATTTATTGACTGACTGTTGCTTTTGTTTTTACTTTAAAGGAAGCACATCGAACGAAAACGATCTCACGTAGTTTTATTCCTGAGTATAATCAAACGCTAACTCAACATCTATCTTTAATCTGGAGAAATCATGACAATCAACCGATACATCTGATTGATATGTTTGAATATGGTGAAATACAAATCGAAATTTTTCATCAAATTGTAACAAATCAACAGAAAACAATTGACATTCGATTGTGTCACGCGAAAATACCGTTAAAAGAATTGATTTACCGACAAACGGGAATCAAAGGTTGGTTTTCTCTAGTCGATCAAAGTACGAAATCCGAGTCAATCGAACATTGTCTCGGTGGTATTGAATTAATGATTCGATTTGGTGATGAAATCGATCGTGAGAAGTTTTTTCAATCAGCTAAATCATTCGGTTGGATAAACACATACTCTCAAATTGAACAAACATTTCTCTCGAGTAAATTTTTTCTTTCTATAATAGTAAATCTAAAACATTCATCATTCCATTCGATTGAATAGATGATCAACATGTCGGTTGTTTATTCAAACTTTCAATTCGTCAGATTGAACTTCCCGTTCATTTACTTTCGCAATTTGATTCCGAGAGAATCTATATTTTTGCACAATATCGATTCTATGATAAAAGTAACGGCAAGCAATTTTGTCTATTTTTCATTTTTTCTCTCTCTTTTAGTTTCAGTTCTAACTAAACGTCAACAAATCAATCGAAAACAGAAAACATTTATTTCTCAATTAGATTTTCATAAAAATCACTTCTATCTCTATTCTCAACCATTGTTGAATTATATTCGAGAAGAAAAATTCGAAATACAAATTTGGTTAAGCGAAAATCATGTCTACGATTATTCGAAATCGATAAGCAATCAAATCGATAAATATCTCGGCTCGATTTATATCGATTTACATGTTCTCTTGACTCAAAAAGATATTCATTTGATTTTACCAATATTTAAACAAGGAACTAAGGATTTATCCGAAGCAACAGTAGAAATTCAATTAACTATGGACAAATCGTCAGATATTCAAGTAAAAAAAAACAATCAGCACATTCAAATTGATCTGCATTTTCAATTTCATTTAGAATGTAGAACAAGACTTCGAACAAAATCCTCACACGCAGATAATTCGAAACTTTTCAAATAAACATTTTTCCTTATTAATTCATATTGAACAAGCTGCACATCTGCCAAATGTTTATTCAACAATCGAGTAAAATTCTTTATTTCATTCGTACGAATTTTAATCTTTTCCTAAACGTAGAAATCTCTATGTACCTCCTAACTGTTATGTCAAGTATTCGACCAATGGAAGTCATCATGTTTCTCAAACACAAGTCATCGTTTCATCGTCCAAACCTCAGTGGAATTATCGCGAACAAATTCAATTATCAATTGATTATTTATTTCAAGAAAAACAATTGTTTCATCTTCAAATCTATCATTGTCAAAATCAGTCGAATATCAATCATAAACAAGATCAATATATCGGTTCGATAGCAATCGATTTAACGCCATTATTATCCGGTTTAGAACAAATCAATGGTTGGTATAATATTCAAGATCAAAATGGAAACATTCAAGGACAATTGAAAGTTTTGTTCATGCCGAGAGAAGATTTGAAACAATTCAAACAAATGAAATATCCTATTACGGAAAGACATTCATCGCCGAGATCTATTTCAGTAAAGAGTAATTACGATGAAAATAGTTCGACGATCGACACAGATCGATCGGACCAATCATATCTCATGAATAATCTCCGGTAAAACAAATCTTTTGATTCAAATGAAAAACAAAATTCATTGATTTCCTAGACGACAATTATCAGAATTAGATCTGCTTACTGAACGATTGAAATCTCGTTGTTAATATTTGTGTTTTATTGTCCAGATAAAATGACTTTTTGTTTTAAAAATAAATAAATTGTGATTTCATTTTCAGATATGAATGGATATGCCACCGGTTCATATGTGTGCTTTTCTAAATCATGAAAATCAACGATTGAAAGAGAAAATTCATCATTTAAAAACACGTATTCATCAATTAGAACAGCAAACTCCACGTTCGACTTATTCATGTACAATCTCATGTCAAACCGATCTCAATTTGCCATCAAATCAAACATCAAAAAATGAAATTCAACATTTACATCGTTTATTAAAATCTCAAAATGACCTTTTAAAAAAATATGAAAATGAAAATTCATCGGAATCGATGCCGTCGAAAGATTTAATACGAACATATGAATTACGTTTGAAACAATCTGAAAAAGAACGTGAACAAGCAGAACAACGTGCCAATGTTGCTGAACAACGGATGAATACATTTCGTGAACGTTACGAACGAATGAAACGAGAAATCAACTCGTTAGATGAGAATTTCTTCGAAGAAATCGAAGATCTTAAATTTGCTTTACAACAAGCCAATAAACTCAATGAAGAATACGAGAAAACTGTTAAAATTCTCAGCGACAGACTTGGCATATCTGCACCGAAGAAAGCATAGTGTTTTTTTAGTATATATTTTTTTTGCTTGTTTTTTTAATCTAACATAATAAAGATACATTTGTATTTCCAGTGTTTTACTTCATGGTAAACATCTGTAATAATAATAATAAAAAAATAGGCTATTTATCAATGACATAGATACAATAATTGAGTTATTTGTACTCTTTGTTATTATCCGAACGTGTGTCATCACAGATAAAGACATATAATAGATTGTGAAACACATGTAAAAATCGTTATGCTCTCTGAGAATGTTTTCGAAGGACTAATATCTAATATAATTAATTATATCGACGACTTTTATTTTACATTTAAAATATAGAAAGGAAGAAAAAAAAAAGAAAGAAAAAACACGGTTTTCTCTTGCTAGATTAATTATAAAAATGTTTCGATTTTCGGTTGAATTGAATTCAAATGTTTATGATTCGGATGTGTGTCGTTATTTTCAGTCAATTGCAATTGTTCCTCTTCAGTTGTATCGTTCAAATCCTGTGTATCATCTTCATCAGCAAAAATCATATTTGTTTTTTCATGAGCTCGTTCTTTATCATTATTTGATAAATGAAATGCAGCTTGCGTTGGTTGTATATTACGACGTTGTTTGATCGATGTTGGCGTATTTCCTAATGAATTGGTTAGACCGATTTTTTGTTGATGATAATTGCCATAGATTAGCATGGGCGTTGATTGTTGATTGGTGTCTTTCGATGTCAAAGATAGATCATCGTAGAGTTCGTGAGGAAGAGATTTATTTCGTTGAAATTTTTCTTTATGTGGACTTTCGATATGTGATAGTTTGTCGTTGGCACTATCGATTATATGTCCTGTTCGTATAGCTTCTTCCACATGATTTGCATGTTTGAATTTAGCTTCATCACTCATCATATTCAATGGAAGAGTATTTAATGTTTCTAAACGTAATAGATTTAAATCCACATCTTGAAATTTCTGTTGCCGATAAACATCCGATTGACGATGAACATATAAAGCGACAATATCACAAATAAACGTTGCTAAACCAAGAATACCAATTAAAGAACCAATATTCAATGTTAATGTAATTACATCAAAACGACCAGCCTGTCCGCTGACCTAATTCAACAATAGAATTTTAGCAATTATTCGTTTTTTGTTTTGTTTTATCAAATCACGTACAGAAATTATAAAACGAAGACCATAAGCTTTAGTTAATGTTCGATAGGATCCATTCTGAGACTTCCAATGGGAAGCAAATCTAAATCACAAACAAAACATTCTTCTGTGTATACTTTTCGTCGTTGTCTACCTAAAATTAAATCCTTGAGAAAAAGTTTCGTTTTTAAACGGTGCATCCAATCTGCCGAATGAGTAAATGGGCGTACAAAGATTTAATGATTTATCAAGATCACAATTCCAATCAATTTTAACACGTATAACACCGCCTAATTTTAACATGAGAAATTGTTCGGTTAAATTTGTTTCGACAAGATCAAGAATGTCTTTGACGCGAAATATTGGACAGCCTGGATGATGTTCCGGATTAAAATTACAATTTTTCAAATAAGTCGTTTCAGCTTGAATATTCTTTCGTATGACTTTAAAACGTGGAAATTCAATGAAATTCTTAATAAATATTGTAAAATTCAATGCATCTTCAATCGGTTCAGGAATATCGATATCGTTTTCAACAGGACACCAGCCTTCTAATTGACAAAAACCNATAATAGATTTGGATTTATTCGACGATGTCGTATTTTGAATTATACAATGCCCTGTAGGAAAAAAAAAAACAAGTCTCTGTATGACATAAAAAGAAAGACTCTATTACCCGTCCATTTTCCATTAGCCTAGAGTAAAAAGGAAATAGTTCGTGTGAAAATTTCATAAAAGATAATTACTTTTAAAAAATCTCGATTTTTATAACAATGTGCATCATTTACACATTTAGCCACTCTTTCAGCAGAAGATTCTTAACAAAAAAAAATGAACATTAATTATTTGTTGACTCANTATCGATGAAATATTTTCTTTCTACCTGCACATCGACTATGTACTTGATCAGTTCGAATAAAATTCGTCATTAAAAATAACGCATTATTTTCTTGAGGTGGAACAATATAATCTTCAAATTCAATTCATTCAAACTAGATCGCTTTGTTTTTCCTTTATTCAAAATCTACCTGCACCGTCAATTACTAATGTTTGGTTTTTCCCTGTTTGATTGTAGCCGATACCCTGGTAAAGAAAGAAAAAAGAAACGCAACGGACTCATTTGCAAATATTTAATGTTTGAAAATCGACACACATACTTTAACTTTGAGTGTAATCGAAGATATGATCGATGTGTCGGTTTCTTGATAACCTTTTTTGTGTACCATTAAATACGCAACACCGTAAATAAGAATTAATAATTGAATTAAACGACACATCATTGCAACTAATAGCGAAAAAACAATCAATGTGTAAAGTTTTTTCTTTGAATTTACTTGAAACCGAATGAATGGTAACAATTTTCGGTGTTTCGTATTCGTAAACAAAACCTCGAACCATCGATTTCATATTTGTCGACGAGAAAAACTCTCGAAATGATGAACATTGGCCAGGTATTGATGAAGATCGTGCTGACATGATTCGAATATTCTAATGCTTTAGCTGTAATTGAAAGACAAAGGCCTAAATAAACTGTACATAGACACGTCGTTTTTCTCTTCTTTGACAGTAGAATTTATGATTTCTGTTTTTTGTCAATCTGCACTGATTAGTCTTTCTCGACGTTTTTTCGATACAAAAAAGCAAAAGAACGAATCTAATTTTCTCTATTATTGATCGTTTTGCGACAAATGCATTCTTACAAATCATTATCTACAGACACAACAATGGTATGTTTTTTCCTTCGTTTATGACTAATGACTGTCAAATAACCGACCTTTCGTCTTCGATTTATTGTAGTACAACAGCCGATATGTTTAACTCTTTTGTACTTGAAAAGAAGGCAAACATTAGCATATATCTTCTCGAAGATACTAACAAATTACTTGATGGGATATTTTGACCTCGACGCTTTCTTAATAACAAAAAAGGAAATACTTCTAAATATTTGTATTAACACATGGGAAATGAATACAAAAAGTTTCGTCATTTATTAGGTTATCTCTTTATTTCTTCACGAAACAAAAAAATTGAAATATTTGTCTCTAATGAATATTATTCATATAAAAAACCTATGTGCTCCTTCTATTTTTAAATTACAAAGATTCATGCTAGCATTCATAGAATATTAAATGAAATATTTTGTTCTCTATTCTTATCACTCAGCATCCTTACACCATGACAATTAAGTCTTAATGGATTACATTTTATTCTCCTATCGCAGCTGCACTAATATGATTAAAGCATGTGTATTTTGTTTTCTTCAGATCTCAGATGGCAAGCCAGAAGTTCCTCTGTGCCAGCACGCACACACACACACATATGCGTATATATATATAAACGTTCCATTAAACTATGTCTTTTTATTCTTTTTTTTTTATGTCAATAATTTCATATAACAGTTACCACTTGATGACGACTACCGATCGAGTAAAAGAAAATGAGAGAGAGAGAGAGAGAAAGAGAAATAAATAAAATCAAATGGCAGACACAACAGATAGATTNATTCTTTTAAAATAAAATAGTTCTTTCAATCAGTTTCTCTCGTTTCTTTTTCTTATTTTATGAATAGATTTAATCATGTATTTTATATTTATTAATTCGGAACTAAAAGCAAGTCACTACAGAAGAAGAGTTTTCTTCCTCGTCAATCATTTTTNACAGATGAAAACAATAGATCGATGTGAAATGATTGTTTATTATTAAACTCAAGTCATTTACGAGAAGTGAACCTTATCAATAAGAACATATTAATCATAGGAGATTTGTAGTCAAAATAAAAACATGAAACTTTCACTCCATTTAATTTCCTATAAGGAAAAAGAAGCCTCAGACTTTTGATTAGAAGACAACAAAAAAAAACGTTAATTGCATGCACAAAAAAAACAGAGCAAATATTATTACTAATGCGTACTCACGCGCGCTATAATGGTAATGCTTTTTCAGATAACATGATAGTCTATCTTAAGCGTCAAATTACTAAACAAAATTTTCTACTTCAAGAAATCTGTTTCCTCATTTGTACGTGAACTCAAGAGCCAAATAAATCTTAAAAAAATAAGACTTGATTTAACTATTATTTTGAAGTTTTTATTTCCTCTCTGCACTACTTGTAAGTCGATTTCCGTTATGCATATATCTTCTGAAAAAAAATATGTTAAACTATTATTTACATATCTCATTATTTATGATTATGAGTTCTTAGCGTGATCTGTTATATTAAGTATATATAATGCATCTCATTTCGAATATCTCTATCTGTCCGTTTTTTTTTATCAAGAGTGAACTAAGCCTAGTCTCCAGACCAATTTTTTGTATATATTAAATCTAGCTAATGATGATACATTTGTATTTGTCATTAATCTAGACAGTACGCATAATGGAATAGAGAAAAAGAAATATTATTGAACATTTTTCGTCGTACAAGAAAATATGATTGATTATGTCTAA
>JGI26536J50258_1001227_pt1 | contig 18116 bp, 9 predicted proteins | sample ThiBiot_750_plan_FD_50258 | JGI IMG/M metagenome (IMG submission 50258)
AAAATTTGATCCTACTAGAGTATTCTTCTTTTGTTCGTTGGTGTTGCCGTCGTTGTCATCGTTAATCAACGAGAATTTCATTTGTTGTAAATTCTCAATGTGAAAGATTCGATGATTTGGAATAATTTTTCGTGGTTGAAATATTCTATTCATAATTGGCAAAAGTGAAATTAATTGATAAACATTTTAAAAAATCAATGAAAAAAGTATGAAAAGCATTTAATGATTTGATTGCACGAGAGGATTTTTTCTTTGAATGAATGTATTTTTTATACTTTTGAAAAATTACGAGCGCGAATCTTTGATATGAGAGCATAAAAACAAAATTTGCTCATTCCACTTCAAATGAGCGTACAGATACTAAAACAAGTATTCATTTTTTGACACCAGGAAATTAAAAACGAATTATACCACACATGCAAATAATAGTTAATATTTCAAAAATTTACAAAAAAGGCTCAACAAAATGAAAATGATACTTCATAATTCCTGTAATTCTTGCATTAATGAATAAATAGCAGAACTTACCTGTTCCATTAAATCATCATAGAATACTCTAAGTTTCGACAATCGGTTGACAGTATTGACATAAATTCAGATTCTTACTTATTGATAATATTATTTTCTCTTCATTCTCTTTCGTTTAAATAATATAAAAATTATTCATCATAAAATACGTTCTTAGATTAATACAATATCCTGATTCTATTTGGTTTGTTCCAATACCGAAATTAAGTCATTTACCGTATTTGCAGCATATTCAAATGTCTCAGAAGATCTCTAAGACAGTTTTGCCTCATTTNGTACTTNTTATACTTTCCNTAANTGTTCCGATTTCTAGGACTGGATTTCTATTCAAAGTCAACTTTCCATACAGCCCTTTCCCGCATACAATTTCCGCTCTGATTCATATCTACACCTGTATTTTGGAAGGTATTCTTCCAAACTAAACACTCACTTGCTCGATTTTTTTCAAGAACACAATTAATATTTTCCTCATTCCCAACNTCCAAAAACAATCATCATGTCCGAAGACATTATATAATAATACACGCTCGAAAATATTATCATCAATCTGTTTCTATTTCTCACTGATCACATCTAGTCAATTTCAAAAAAAATGCGGAGTTGCCAAACGCAAAGATATGATTTATAATAATCGCAAANGAAACCCAGCCTTCGCCTGCATTACATCCAAAAGATAATCTTTGCATTTCGATCCTATTAAATTGCCGACCAGATTTAAATTTATGAGTACCTATCGAGAGACACAGCAGTGGCGTGTGATAGAAATGAAAGAATAGTTGGAAAGTTACTATGTTGTGTTGTAATGCTTGAGCAATATATTCAACACCCTCATCTCCAATGGAGTTTACACTAAGGTCCAGTTGTGTAAGCGTCTGGTAAGAGATAAAGTAGTAGTGTATGATAAAAATAAAAGAATAGTTGGAAAGTTACTGTATTTTTTTGCAATGCTTGAGCAATATGCCGAGCATCTTCAGCTCCAATGTAGTTACTAGTAAGACTGAGTTGTGTAAGTGTCTAGCATGAGATAGAATAGTTATTTGTCTCATAGAAATGAAAGAATATTTGGAAAGTTACTTTATTCTGTTGTATTGCTTGGGCAATATGGGCAGCATCTCTAGGTCCAATGAAGCGATGAGGAAGATTGAGTTGTGTAAGAGCCTATTGACAAATGTGGTTAATTTTAAAATGTTTTTGTCAGATTGAATTTCGGGTGGGAGTAAATATATAAAGGATAATTGATGAGAATGCAGATGTTGAGGGTGAAATGGAGGAAATTGATAGTATTGTGTGCTTACTTGAAATCTGTGGTACGAATTTTGGATCGCATTTAATCGAAGGCAAATATTGCTAGTAGAGAGAAATAAATGGCGATCGCTTAAGTGATCGAATACTCTGAAAATTATTTCCACTGGTAACGTATGCAGGGATATTGACATTATTTTTAGAATGGGATTTACCGAGTTTCGATCTGAAATTAGGTTTGTGTGGTAAGAACGAAATTATAAGTGTTGTGAAAGAGAAGTGAACTGATTGAATTGTTTTGGAATCCCTATGGAGTCGTTTGAACTCTGAATATTGATTTGCACCGAATTACAGTGAAATGGACAACGAATGATAGTAGATGAGTGAAAATAGCTTCGTCAGGCTAGCTGGGTAAGGGTTGATATGTGTACTGTTTTCATGAGTTAACTTGATTTTGTGGGATTCAGATGTCGAAAGAAAAAAAAATTTTACTGAAATGCGAGTAATAACTTATTTTTCAGTGGTAAACAAGTGTGAAAAAGCTAATGTTTGCTAGAAGATGTAATCAAATGTTAACAGAGATGTAGACCAATGATAAGAGATACTTGATTTCATAAAAAAAAACAACCGAAATCCCAACAATGGTCAACATTCAACCAATATCTTTTTTATATTTTGTATTCTGAATAAAATATAAACTGGATGTTTAATACTAAATATTTAACAAAGAGGGCAGATATTAATTTAAGATTATTTTCTCTTTGATTAATAATATATTTTGTTTATAAGAGGGCTAGTGGATGGGTACTGGTTACATTTATAGTAGGATTATTTGTAGATTATGAGACGTTGAAACAATCGATCAATAAATAAAACCCTTAAGAAATTTAACAAATATCTTTCGTTTGATTTTGATTGCCCTTTACAATCGCCATAAAAAAGCAGCAAAAATATATTGTCGAGTTTGTTTTATTAGCCTTATCTTGATGAACACAAAAAGTATCAACACTGATCTCTGTTCTTCTTTTTTTTTTATTGTTAAAATATCCGGTTCATAATTTGCAAAATGAAAGCAATCGACGGTTTGATTGTATAAGAAGAGCGTTTTTTTACTCTTTTGAAAAATTACAAGCGCAAATCAATGACATGAGAACATAAAAATGAAAGAATTTGCTCATTCAACTTGAAGTGTGGTGGGTGTGTCGATATTATTTTATGATCAATGAATATGTAATAATATTGAACTTAAGGAACTAAATTTCTTTCTTCTTCTACGATATACCTTTCATGTCCATATTGCAGGTGTATAAGAGAAGAAAAAGAAAAGCGACATGTAATAATATTTACTTTTTATTCGTTCTTTTTCTTGTTCGTATAGCTTGTGAGTTTAAATCTTTTCTTTTACATATAGTTCTTGATATCATAAAGCGAAAGAAAGATATATTCGACTGTCATGTCTTTCGATAGTCACGTAGTCTCGTCGAATCGAACTATTCGACAGCGTTGNCAATTGAAATATGCTCGACATGGACGAATAACTTGGGTAGATCGACACAAATTAGCATCTTTTGTTTTTATATGTATCTTGTAGAATAAATGGGTGGAATATGATTGCATATTCTCATCTGAAGTCACTGACGATGGTTTGCAATCGAATCGAATCGAATTCAATCCCATAAGTAAACATGAGGAAACAAATGAAAAATATCTCGATCTCCAGAATTTACAATCGATTACATGTGCACATGGAAATTTAAGTAAAAACGAGCCAAGAGATATTTTAACTTTGAGAATCAATGGGAAAAAACATCGACTTGGTTTCGATAATATCTATGAATATAATCAATGGAAATGTTTGTTAGATAGTATTTATAATTCATCATGGGATAAAACATGTCAAAATACTCGTGACGAAGATGTTTCTGTAAATATGCTCTACGAATCAGCAACTGGTAGGAGAAAACAAAACGAGAAGTTCAATCCTTTTTCTTTCTTCGTCTTTCAGCTATGAAATTTCGAGTTCATTTTGCTGATTTATCTACGCAAGAAGTTCTCGCGTTGCCAAGTGGCGAATGTGAACTCATATTTGACAATGATAAAGTCGTTCTTGAACAACGTCAAGACAAACAATATACATTTCCTCGTTCGACTATTCGAACATTACGTTTATTAAATCATAATCAAATCGAATTCGAATTAGGCTCACGTGCACCTGTTCAAGGTTCGATTCGATTTCGATTCGATTCACCCGTCGATGCTCGAACCTGTTATTCTCAATGGAATGAAGGTATTACACCGCTGGAAACATCGAGCCGAGAATCATCAGGCAAATATTCAATGAAATTGAATTTACAACAGCAAGAAGAAGGTAAAAAAAAGAAAAGACGTGATTCAATTNAATTCGAATTTCATCATTCGTTTAGTTCCGGTTGTTCCACCGCGACCTTCAGCATATCAAGAGTACGATGGGCAACCACCAAGACCACCGCCTCGAGGCATTTCAATGAGTATAGCAAACGAAAATTAATCTTTGACTTAATCAAATAGAAAATATATCCTCTAGGATCTCCTTATTACAATACCGAACAAAATAGTCCAACGACTCCTGATGATCCAAATCATGCGTACAGACCATTTCGTACGCTTGTTTAACGACAGTTTATATTCAATAATCTTTTTTTTTCTTCTCTTCTTGGTTTATTTTCAAATAAGTTCGAATTACCTGACTTTGAGAATAAAAAATAAAACTAAAATTCTTCGTATAATAACAAGAAGAAAAAAACTAGATGTCAGATTGATCTTCTTCTTTTTTCAACACACAAATAAATAATAATACATATGATTTATTATGCTTGATCATTATCAATTGTTGTTTTCTTTTTTCTCGCAAACTTGACCCAAAAATTGGCGAGAGAATTTCGTTGCAAACGTAATGATGATTTATTTACTTGTGACGAATTGAATTGACTCAAAAGATTACCATTATTCGTACGAGATAAATAAGGAGATTTCTCTTGAGGTAACTGATTAGGTTGTTGATAACGATCTTTAAGATACTGTCGAGCATAATACGTTGCCGTATTTGCAGGCGAACGAACACGTTTGCCATCGAAACGATTACTATTTATCGAATAGAACGATCCACGATGACTTGACGATGGTGGTGCTTGAGGAATAAGATTAGCACGNGGATTTAATTCGATACCAGCATTTGTTTTCGGTCGACCACCGAAACGTGTCGGAAAAAAGACTCGAACAAATTCTCGACGAAATATTCGTCCAGTTAAAGCATAGAGAAAAAAATTACATGAATGATTAACATATTGACATAATTCTGCGATGGCTTTGCCAATAGCTAATGGTGTTTCATGATAGTCAGGTTTGACTATACTTTGAACGATCTGCATCAATGACATTGGCGCAGAAAAAACACAAAATGCAATGCTAACCGATAGTAACATAAATGTAACACGACGGCCAACACGAGTATTACTCGATGAAAACACTGTTTGAACATTATTGACAGCTAATGTCGATGAATGTGCCGTACAACTTGGACTTGATGATGCTGAATATTGTCGATAGTTGTGTAATTGACGAAGATTTTGTAATTGTGCGCTGATATCCTGTGCTTGAAAAACGCGTTGAATAATTAATATACTTAGAATTAAAAGGATAAAAAAAGGAATAGCTGAATATTTCAAAGCATCGATAAAGACAAAGATTTTGTCGACAAAATGTCGAGCCCAAGCTTTCGGATGGCAAACACGATAATGTCCATCGATAATTTCCAATTCTAATGTTAACAAAAAATGTCCATCAATCAATGCGAAAACAATAAACATAATGAGTAAAACCTAGTGAAACGAGAAAAAACACATTTTACTTTGTACTTTCATTACATCTGAATTATTCACGCGTTAAAATAGATAACTNTACTCTNATAAAGAATTCTTTCATGCGTATATATATATATCTATGAGTACATATTTATTTTAATCTGCAGAAGATCATTTCCTTTTCCCATCACGAACGTAGAAATAATCTTACATGTCTATGCGTGTGTACGTCACTGAACAATAAGTTGTTTCAAAGGCTATTTTCTGTGTAGCTTTGACTACGGATGAAACTGATAGAGAGAATTTAATAAAAAAATGCTCTTATCCGATTTAGTATTAATATATTTCATCTCGAAATCTATTTAAAGCCTTGATCTAGTTTGTTTTTTGCTTTACCAATTTAGCGCGTCTTGTTGTGCACATTTGTGAAGCACGTAATGGACGCGAAACAGCAAAATATCGTTCGAACGACATACATACAATAATCCATACACTTGAAAACGAAAAGAAACAATTATGATTTGCATTCGATTTCTCTCTTACCTTGCGTCAGCAAAGAAAACAAATAAAAATGGAAGTAATTTACATGTTAAATTCGATCTAGCAACAACTGTTGGAATATGAATTATAAAAAACCATTGATTAAGACATCCTGTCCATAAAACTAATGTATCCGTAACAGCTAATGCAGCCATATAAAAACATGTTGAAGATACACGCATACGTTTACGACGCATGACAATGAATGTCATGATATTGCATACACTACCGAATAGAATTAAAATTGGTAATGCAATAATTTCAAATCGATAGACAAATGCCAGTAAAGCATGACTATTTGTTTCATTATTCATTGGTAAATGATGAAATGTGGTTTANTCTATGTTTTTCTTTATTTCATCTAAATAGAAGAAGAAAAAGAAACTGAAACAAGTTCAAATAGAATAGTCTCTCTTTTTGTTTCAATAGGAGACTAATTCAAAGCAAGAAGAAAAAGATTAACCTCTATTGAAAAACAAAAATTAGCAAGCTTGCAGATTACCTCATCTTTTCTTTGTAATAGTTTGGATAATCAGCAGATTCTAAAATCAAGGTGTCTATTTATTCCAATCGGATATTCATATACCTTAGCTCTATATCGTGTCGAAATAATTATTTCTGGTTGTCTTAATAGAAAAAAGAAAGTAATGGCATGCTGTGATACGTTATAGAGAAAAAAACGACATAAAAAATCAAATTAAATTGATTGATAAGATGTCAATAGATAATATAATCAAGAGTAGAAAAGCATATGACAGTTTTTTTTTATTTTTTTTTAGAAAATATTTCCAATGCCAACAGACATGTTCTAAGGTTTTCTCATGATCATAAAAAAAAACATATTCTCCTGATGTTTTCTATGAGATACAAGAAAAAAAACATTAATTACTTACATATTTATTAAAGAATTTTTATTTTAAGGCTATGACATCACAAATCGGCTAGTCTTAGGAAAATACGGAGAAACTTGTTTCCTCTTCGTTTCCTATCAATAGACGGAAACGGACGACACAGATGATAAGAAGAAGAAGANGACGAAGAAAAATAAGGAGATAATTTGAGTACGAGTTCCTATATAAAGTATATTTTGAACACAAGGGATATAATATTTGCATTTATTAATTAATAGATATTGACGACTAGTTGTCAATAACTTTATTATCGATTTGTATATCTTTTCTACAGAAAAACAGGATTGAATCTATTCTTTTGTAGAACAAAAAAAAGCGCTAAACATGATGTGAATAAGTAGGATTGTGTTGGTCGATAATCGTGTGTTCGATTTTGACATAGAAACACGTTCGATGACTAAAAATCTGCTTTTCAGATTAATTTTGTTGAACGCGAATATATTCCTAAATAATCATGAAGAAACAAGAATGCTCATCTTAATAATAAAAAAAACACAGAAATAAACGATGTGTTTTCCTTTCTAAGCTGACATATCTCAATGTAGTTATTATCATCATCAATTATTCCAAACTAATTTCTCCTATTCAACGAGCAGCAGCCTAAATAATAATACGTAGACGAAGAACAAACGCGCCTAATATATTCTATAAATAAAACTAATAAGAATAAAATACTCGAACTATGATAGTAATGAAAGGGAGTTAGACAAATTTAATAAGATCTAACAATATGTGATCTTAGTCTGATTAATATTAGCAGGAAAATCATGTTTTTAGTTGTCGAGTCCAGATAATGATCATAAAGCATGCTGTTCATGTGCGTGTGTTTTCTTTTGTTAATTAACACTTATGGAATTGTGTTGCTTGAAACAGATCGACACTTCTACTTAATAATTTACACTAACGTTAACGAACGTTTTCATTTATTTTTCAATAAATTATATTTATCAAAGGTGATATTGTGCGATTCTCATCGACGAAGTGAAAGGTGTTTTTTTTGACAAATATATTCCGGAATAAGAATTGAAATCGCTCAATGTTAATTATAGTTCCAAGCATGCTGTTAAGAGCGTCATATTGAGCGACCTTAGAGTGCAAAGATATCTGACATAGTTCCTTTAAAAATAAAATCTCGGTCATTCATGAACTGTCTATACGTGTCATGTAGAGAGAATTCATCTCATTGAACCGATCAAGGTCAGATCTGTATTGTCAAATCAACACTTAATGGAAAAAAGATGTCGAATTTGTTAGAAGAAGACGACTACTATTATCAAATTCCATTTTTCTTTGTTGATCATTCAATGACACATACATATTTAAATGATGAACTTAGATCCTTCTTTCTGTAACATTTATTAATCATGTTCAAGGCTAATCAATAATACAATATCAAAAGACAAAGAAAAATTTCCATACAAAATTTATTCGTTCTTTTGATTCATATTCAGTATTGTTAATTCTTTTTCTTTAAAATCTATTTATCAACTAGACTTTGTTCTAATAAATTATTATTATCATCATATACATATACATCGATACATATATAGTATACACACAATTTATCTCGTGTGATGATGTAATATAAGAGAAGTCAATATCCAAACATATGTTTGCCGAAAGTATATTGTAGTCTGTTCAATATCATCTTTCCATTCGATGTCGCCGATCGTCCCGCTCATTTATCTATGTTGTAACTGGTCGATGAGCATATGAACCTTGACGTCTGTCATTGACATCAAATCTATATGTGTATACTACATCCACGTATATATCGATCACTTCGTTGATACATGTTCTTGTGTAACAGAAGACAAATCATATTATCTCAAGTATTTTATTTAAATTCTTGTTTTCTTTTTCTTTACTCGAGTGTAAACAATGTTCTATTCGTCGGAGAATATTTATATTTAATTCACAATTGAGCTTCTTAAAAGTTTAGATTTTCGAAGAAAGATTGTAAAGAAAACAACTGGGTTTTTTTCTTCTTTATTTTGAGTTATGTACATCGTGGATAATTGTTAATTTCTAATCGATTATTCACTATTGATGTCATTCGAATATATTTTCATTCTTCGTTTATTTATTTGTGGTAGGTCTATTAGCTTGTGGGCATATATCGACATAAGAGATAATTCTTTTTTGGTTCTTCTTCTTCTTCTTCTTCTTTCTCTCGTTTCTCTTAATCAAATCGATCTCGTCTATTGCTGTTTATCCAGAAGTGTAATTTAGTTTGTTTTTAAATAGTTGACTTGAATCTTTCTTTNCATAAGTTGTTTATTTAGTTAACTATGAGAAAATGATGAGCTCTCTTATACAATCAATTGTCGAGATTTAAAAAGATATTATTGATCTTTCGATTGTCGTTTCTCTATTTGAAGTGCTGATGAGTATGNCGAGTAGTAACATATTATAAAGACAAATGAGACATTCACTCAGCCGACAACAAAAAAAAAGAAGATAAAGAAATATGCATATTAAAGACGAGAAAGAATTCTAATGGGCTGAGCGAAAGAGAGAGAGAGAGAGCGCGCGAAGGATGCGCTGGTTGGTTACGCAATCTCGATAGCGAAACTGTTTTCCGACTACACATAGTTCGCCTGAATAGATATGTCGATGAAGCAAAAAAGAAGAATGAATGAATGACTAAGAGTAATTGGACTCTTTTGTATGTATATGTATGTGTATGTACGCGAAACGACCATCAAATCATAATTTGATTTTTGATGGTAGTTTCGTTTATTAATAGGACTATGTATTTCTTCTTCTTTACCGCACACATAGCCATAGCAAAGAACAAATAGTAGTGAAAAGAAAACGTTCAAATTATTAGTTTGTGTTGTTTGAGTATGTTTAGACGAATTTCTTCAAGGATATTGTCTTTCGATAACTAACTATGAGAGCAGATTGGTACAATGTAAGTAAAAGTTTTTATTTTACTTCTGATATCTGACTCTGACATGCGAATGAGTATAGAAGATTTTCTCCTATTGGGTTTTTTTTCTTTTATTTCATATTCATTTGAAATCGAGAAGACTCATTTCTAATTCATTGAATAATGATTTTTCTCAGACCTCGATGGAGAAATATTACTCGTTGACATCATTCAAATGATTATGAATACAGAATAGTGCATACATACACACACATATACTTATCGATTAGATGAATATATCATTCTTTTCATTTTCGATAGATATAAAATCATAAAAAAGAGACTAAGGCGAGTCACGCTCCGTTGTCATTGACGTCCACATAAGTCTTTCTTTTTTTTTCTTTTTTTTTCAATCATAGGATGAACATACGTACATATAAATGAGATATAGGAATAGTTTTTTTTCTTCTGTCAAGATCTTGACAAACAATGTTCCTTGAATAGAAAACATATCTGTGAAATCTTAAGATCTATCTTCAACGAACTTTTAACCTCATTGATAAGTAATTTGACATATAAGAAAAGGAAAAAAATGCTGCCCTCGACTTTATATCAAATATGTATATGACAGTAGACCTTCATCGATGACAACCACCTACTGAACAATGCATTCAAATACGGAAGATAGCGATCATATGATGATGATCATCATCATCATCGTCATAATTCGAATGTTCGTTATATACACCGCACTATATCTCGATTTATAATCATAATTTTTTTCTTCTTTTCTCATCGTCCATTGATTTATTTTAGTTATTAAAATGTACCTAATCTCTACGTACACCGAATAGTCAAAAAGTCAATTTCGACAATGAACGATACACCATCATCAACGTTCGATCCCGTCTCATCGAATTCTCTCGTACAAATCGCATCACGTAGTGAAGAATTTATTCTGCCATGTCTACTTTTAATTGGCACCACTTGTAATACATTAACATTCGTTGTTATGAGACGTGGTCGTATGAGACATTCATCTTCATGTTTTTATATGGCTGCATTAGCTATTGCTGATACATTCGTACTTTGGATTGGTTGTTTAAATCGTTGGTTAGAATTAATCGATAAACAACGACCTATTTTAGCTTGTAATGTCTGCTGTAAATTGGGCACATTTGCGTTTTTCTTCTTTGCTGATTGCAGGTCAACTAATTTTTTCCTCATAATTCAATAAATCTCATTTTCTATCTTTTATTTTCCAGTGTTTGGATAACAGTAGCAATGACATTCGAACGATACATTGCAGTTTCTCAACCATTACGTGCTAGTCAAATTTGCACAATAAAACGTGCACGTTACATGTTATTATTCGTTTTCACAATATTCTTTCTAATAAATTCACATTTTCTTTGGACATTTCATTTATCTCCAACGATTCAACATTGCATACCATTGAATGATCAATCATTATTTATTCGATATTTTACATGGATTGATTCATTTAAATATTCATTTTGTCCGTTAACACTTTTAATAACACTCAATATATTAATTATAAGAAGTTTATTAAATGCACGAAATACAAATAAATATTTGCAACATGAAATATCATCATCAGATAATCTTTGTCAACAATCGAAAACATCGTATTCAATATCGTTTTCATCGACATCAACAACAAACAATAGTGCAAATACATTGATTAGAAAAAAGCCAATTCGTCATCATTCACGTCCATCACATTCGTATCAACAATCAACGAAAGCTTTAACATATCGACGAGTCAATCGTCGTTTAACAACAATGTTATTAGCTGTTTCATTTGCATTTTGTATTTGTTCAATGCCGATATCAATTATGCAATTAATCGATGCACTCTATTCGGATATTGACAAACGTTCGACAACAATGAGCATTGGCATTGCTATTGGAAAGATAATTGCTGAAATTTCTCAATATCTCAATCATTGTATGCCGTTTGTCTCTTTCTTTCTCTTTCTGAATTTTTCTTTTTTTGTTTTAGCTTCGAATTTTTTTCTTTATGCATTTACGGGCCGAGTTTTTCGTCATGAACTTCGTCGATTGTTTACTTGTCATCGTTTTCTTTTCTTCAAAACGTCGTTAACTTCATCACAACGTTTAAAAAATCGTGCAAAAAAATTAATGCTCATTCATAATCCAAGTCAAGGTGTTCACGAACATTTCTACGCAAATGGCAAACGACATACACGAATCTTAATTGCACCGAAGCCGCGTACGTCAACAACGAACTACTCAGACAATTGTACATATCGACAAAGTCTTTGCAGTGCTTATTCATCATCGGAAATACCATTGACAAATCAAATACGACAGAATTCATTGATGATGACTGATGAACAAGATGAACATTTTCTTACTTGTCGATATCAACAAGCAGTAGGACCACGAGCTAGTTCAGTCACACAAACGACATCGATCGTTCTATTTGATTCACCAACAACGTCAATAAGAAATCGAAATTCATTGGTTTCATTCGTAGAAAATATTAAACATCAACAACTTGATCAAACAACACCGCTATTAAATTCATCGTACGAACAAAATCATTTTAAACCCTATGGATTGACTGATACAGCGTCACACCTAATTCCTAATTGAATTTTTTCTCTCTCTCTCCTTTTCTTCATGTTTATCAAAGTCTTTGTATATGCGTATTTATCAATATGAAATAAATAAATGTAGTCGTTCATTGTCTACAGATTATTCAACAAAAAGTCAAGTTCGAGATCGTTCAAAAGAAAAGGAAGATCAAGGTTCTTTAGTGATTATACTCCTATTTCATTGACTTGCATAAATTATGTAACAAAAAAGAGTCAATGATCAGTATCGATTTGTTACTATAGATCTTATCAGTTATTAAATAGAACACCAAAAAAGAAACTTTTTTTTTTATCTGAACAGATTGTTCTGTTAGTTTTGTCTTTATAAAGTTGACAATCGAGGAAGTTATTTCTATTTTTTTGTTGTAAGAAAATCAATACGAAGAATAAAAATTGAAAATATTTTTATGAAGCAAATAAGTTTCAACATATTCAGTAATTTCATTTAAAAATTATTCATTTAAACACTGAATTCGATTTTGTTTAGAAATCTTGTTGGTAATTCACTTGAATTTTGTTACAACATCGTCTTCAAAAAGCAATTGTTATCTATGTGAGGTGTTTAATAAGCCTCAATGGAGTTTGATCGCAATTGAACAAGATGATATGCCATCTTTTGAAAAAATTCGTACGAAACATTTCCTTGTCAGATTTGTGACTAATTTATTTTATTGTTTTAGGTGATTTTACAATAGACGAAGGTTCTGGTGATTTACCAGCAGATTTTAATGCTTTTTACACTGAGTATTAGATAGTTATTTTTCTAGTGAGAAATTTAATTTGAATTTTGTTTCTTTTTCAATAGACAAACAATTAACCATTCAATAGAAATCATAACAAGTTCACCAGTTCAAGAGATCGTAAGTTAAAGTTTTCTTATTATTTCTACAGAATAATCGACCATTATTCAGTCGAATTTTACAACGCAATCTGGTAATAGCAGTTCATATATAACGATTTCTATTGATTCGACTAATTCAACGGTGGACAATGAAACGATATTGATGAGTAATCATGGATAATCATCCATTTTGATATTTAATTTCCGTCTATTTTTCTAGTTGAAGATAATTTAGCATTAACTTTCGGTCTAACATTTGGTCTTGGCTTTCCACTAACTTTTGGAATAATCCTAAGCTTGCTTTATTATTGGAAATCCTATAGGTCAAAACGAAATCAAATTGGGATAATTTGAAAGTCTAACTTTATTAATGAACAATTACAATCTTTTTATTTTCGTGAATAAATAACGAGAAAAAAAAGGAAATAAGAATATGATTTCTTGTCTAATCCATCAGTTTTGTCATATCATAATCGGATTTGATTAAAAAAAAACTAAAATAGTTTCTCTACGTCTATTTAATATCAAAATGTAAAAAACAGAATCCGTTAAATTAGACGGATTTCAATTTGAATAATTAATTTAGGACGTCAGAATATTCTCTTTCTTACTATAAATCATGCACAAGGACGTTTTTTTGACAATCTTAACTCTAGTCGACTTCGTATTTATGAATATGTGCTCAGTGTTTTTCACTTATTTTCTCATTAATATTTTACAAAAAAGTCAAACGCAGAAGGTAGAATTCAATAATTTTTGTGAGAAATTATTGGATGAATTCTCTTTTATTGACAAGAAGTTTTAAGTATAACAAGACCTTAAAAAAAAGTAATACCACAAAGAAGGCAGGGCTTGCCAATCCCAATATGTTTCTACAGGATAAATATTAAAATAGAAACATAGGTTGAGGATATCTCTTATCCAAGCATTTATTTTTATAAGTTTCTATACTCGGGCAGAGAAGCTTTGAATAGGAAATAATTTCATGTTCGTCTTCTATTAGTAATAACAGGCTTAGGAAAAATGACTATTGAAAATAATGAACTCTTGTGAAATCATGATTTGAAATGAAATATAAAAGTAAAAGAGAAATTTTTACTCCGTATCCTTTAATAAATCATATTTCTAATACTATAAATGTTTATTTTTATATTCACTGTAAGAATATCCAAGACTTTTTAGTTTATATCAGATTTTAAGCTGATATTTGTTATTAATTATTAAAAAGCACTTTACTCTGTCACATCGAATGTCTATTAAATTTTTTTTAGTAGACCATAATTTGTCAGAAACAAAAAGTATGTCTTCTACTTTGCGAACATTTTTTCCTAATTGGTAGAAACAACTCTCCGCAAAGCAGAATTAGCCACAAAAAGTACATAATTTATTTTCCTTTCAGAATGTCTACATCGTTAAATGAAGCCCAAAAATATATGTCCCTGTATGGGTTATCAACATTCTACATACTCGGAACACTTGGCAATTTTATTTTAATTTGCATTTTAATACAACGTACACATCGACAAAATTCCTGTTCACTTTATCTACTCTCAGCTACGATTGTTAATTTCATTCTTATTCAATGTATTCTGCCACTAGCAATCTATTCAGCTACACGTACCGATCCTCAAAATACCATATTAGTCTGGTGTAAAATTCGTAGTTACCTCTTTAATTCGTTACTTATGCTCTATCGTTGGTATAAAATGGTTGCGTGTGTTGACCGTGCAGCTATGTGTAGTCCATATCCGCTAATTCGTTCGTTTAGTCGAGCACGAGTAGCACAATATGCCATATTAATTATAACAATCGTTTGGCTTTTAATTCCCATACATTTAGCAGTCTATTTTCGTATTGAAAATGGCCGTTGTGTGCCTGAAACAGGTGCGTATGCGAAATTCTTCAGTGCTTATTCAATAGTTATATCTGGTTGGTCGCCGCCAATTGTTATGACAATATTCGGTATCATTGCGTATAAAAATCTAAGCGAAGTACGAAAAACAAAACAAAACACTTCGATAATCAATTTCTTTTTTATTCTAGATTCGAAAACGAGTTGTTCCAACAGAAAATCTTGGTTTGAATCGGGTTGCAGCGCCAACTATCTTGTTAAATCATCAACGGATGAGTAAACGTGATCAACAATTAATCGTTCTACTCATCTGTGAAGTTCTTTTATATATCTCAACAAATCTTCTCTATTCAATAAACATAACATATTCAGCTGTTACATCAAATATTTCCAAAACACCCGATCGTATTCGTGTTGAATCATTTATTGCCTATTTTTCAACACCATTCTTGATTATAATTAACAATTGTGCGCCATTTTATCTCTATTTAATTGTTTCGAGCAAATTTCGGCAAGATGTCAAAAATTTATTTCGAGCATTTCGCTTTCAAAAACCTCAACAACCAACTACGATCACCCAACATAATTAATTCAACGAACTCAATAAACTAATTCTTCTCTCTAAAATTTACTTGTAATTATAAAATCAATAAATCATTTGAAATCTTTTATTTATGATTTATTTTCTTCAACGTTACACACACACTATTCCATGATTATCGTACGAAGATAGTGTTTGTTTTGTTTAAATATCAACATTTCATATGTTAAACATAAACTTCATTTTCATCCTACCTGTTTGATATTTGTACGAAACGATCAATTCAGACAATAATCTTTAAGAATATACATTTCTCTCTCTCGCACCATCACATCTTGTCTGACAGGTAGACACACACACACACATACAAATAGCAAGACGAAATACAATCAAAAACAAAAGAGAAAGAAAGAAGAAGAAAAAAAAACAAGGAAAACAAACAAAAATGATGATCATCGAGAAACAACGAAACATCCTCGAAACTCGTTTGCGGGGGTTTATTGATCATTGCTTTCATTGATCAATTTGGTCTCATCATAGATAACTGTACGACTCGATTTGTTGGCTTGTTCGTTTGCTGATGATTTTATTTCACTCTTGACTTCCGGTGCTGATAATGTGATTTCNTCAGGTAAATCATCTAATGCATCATCAGCATTATCATCATCATCGTCATCATCATCNGTTTCATTAGGTTTATGTTTTTTACTATTTGATATACGTTCATCATCATCGTCATCATCATGATTAATTGTTAGATTATTGAGATTGGTTGTATCTTCGAGTGCATCTAATTTTTGTTGGCAATCACGTTTGAATTCTTCGAATTCTTTTTCAAGTTCAGTTTGACTTTCTTGTAATTTACTTTCGCATTGTTCATTTAATGTACCTTTAGGTAAATAGAACACNTAGGGTTTAGTTTTCGTACGAATAAAATTTCGTAAGAATTCATGATGTTTTTCTCGATTCGACAATTGCTGCATAAGTTGCAGTTTTTCATTGACTAATTTTAATTGTTGTTGATAGGACCTTTTCGATGCTATTAATTCAGTACGTTCGTGTTGTTTATCTTCTCGTTCTTTCGCTTGTTTTTCTTCTAAACGTCGTTCAATTTCTTGACGTTTCAAGCCCGTACTTTGTTCGCTGTATGCACGTGCTTCAGCTTTGAATTTATTCAATGTACCTAATAAAACGCCAAACATTCGACGATCACGTCCAGCTGATTGTTGATCACGGTTGACAAGCGAAATAAGATCATCTTTGGTTTTAATGATTTTATTTGTCGGTACAATCGATGAATGAAGAGATTTCGATGATGAATATTCATCGTTATTATTCTCAGGTAATGATGAATTATTATGTTCATCATAGGATGATGATGATACACGTGAACGTTTCAATGGATTTGGTGAATCATTGGATGATGTTTGATTATTATTATTATTGGTTGAAAATGTTCGTTGACTATTTGTTGATGATGTTGTTATACGAAAATGTGATGGAACATAGGTTTGTTTCAAACGTGTATCGATATTTTGTAGATTTGTCCATAATTCTTGACGTACACGACGTAAATCTTCGGAAGTTAAATTATTTGTTGTAGTCGTACTCATATTGATTGTCTTCGAAGTCTGTTTAGCGAAGAGATAAGAAGGAAAAGAAAAAGAAGAAAAACTAATACAAAAGAAAAAGATTTCAATTTATTTATTCTGAAATGTTGAAATATAATCAATGAATGAATGAATGCATACATTGATCGGCCATGTTAGTTCGCTCGAAAGAACGAAGAGAGAATGTCCAATTATCAATGAGTTTTATTTAATTTAAACGAAGATTTTAAATATTTTCGAAAAAATTCTTATAAAAAATTTCAAATTAATCAAGAAATTAAATCAAAAAGAAAATCATTTATATGAAAAATAGCGTTGTTTAATAGACACTGATGAGATACGACATCTATCATTTCCGTAATACACGTACATTTCGACAATATATATATTTGAATAAATGTTGTTGTTAAACAGTGTTGAAGTATTCTGACGTTGATGGGTCTTGACTTAAGACGCATTCATACACTGAAAAAATTCCGTGGATTGATAAATCAATTTTAGCAGTTATAAACACTTTTGCGGGTTTATCAGTCTGGAAATTTTTTTTTTGAATGATAAAACATGACATTCACTGTCACTTAAAACTTTAATTGCGAGACTTTAACAGGAATTTTCTTGTAGATTATTCTTTCATTTGATATATTGTTTTATTTTTCTTTCGTCATTAATTATAATTCCTATTGATGAGTAAT
>JGI26536J50258_1001246_pt1 | contig 17910 bp, 19 predicted proteins | sample ThiBiot_750_plan_FD_50258 | JGI IMG/M metagenome (IMG submission 50258)
AAAAAAAAACGCGAGCGAACGAGGTTTCTGCTTCTTTTGTCTGACTTCTTCTGCAGCTTATCGAACTTAACAATCACGAGTCCTTTGTTTTACAGATGTCTCACCATGAGTGAACTGATGGTGATGAATATGTACATACATACATACATATCTTTATGTATATATCTGTGTGTGTGTATAGAAGCGTTATCTTGATAATAGCAGAAATCGTCTTCACAAATTAGCTTAACTCTCAGACACATACATATGCAGACAAAACACGCAATACAAGCGGTATTGTAAATACAATTACTATCACCAGACCTTTTCTAATCGATTGTAAGTGGATCAATCAACGACGGTATATNNACGTATATACGAAAAGTTATTGATGATCACATAAAAATGATACAACAAGAAAAAAAAGATTTATTCATTTTGTCGTTTCTCTTCTCAATTGACGTTAACTTTGAACAACTATTATATCGAAATCTTAACTTATCATTTACCTGTTTCGATTCGTGTTCGGTCTATGTAAAAGAAAAATGAGGAGAAGAAAAAAGAAACATCGAATGAATTGCCTATTAATAAGAATATACATGTAAATCTGTGTGTGAGTAGAGCAGAGGCTTCCATATATACTTTTTTTTGTCTGTCTGACTATTATCACTGCTTAGCACACATATTTCTCTTCCGCTTTTCAATCCTCCTACCCATCCGATTGTATATCAGAGACCTTCTACTCTATAGAAAGGCAAACAGGCAATACTCAAGGCTATGATTTGCCAATTGGTGAAAAGAAACGAAGAGATGAAATGCGACACGAGTCTATACTCCTGTTGTCTTTGTATCATCGTCGAACGATAACAGTAATATTTATATAAATACATCTTTTGGTTTCTTTTTCCTCAAAGCTCCTTATACTTTAACACTATCGATATTGTAATTCAAGAATGTTTTTTCTTTCATACTTTTTTTTTCTCACCAATAAAAATCTCTCTCTCTCTCTCGCTCTCGCTCCGTCTTTGCATGTCTTTCATCCTAGTGACATTCATGATTGATAACTAAATCCGTCTCTTCGACTATCTCGAGTCGAGACAGAGAAAAATCGAAAGGTAACGCTTGTCGAAAATAAATTATATATTCTGCTTATGCAAATCAAGAAAACTATTATGCGTGCGAATGAAATCTGTTNTTTTTTCTGGTTCTATTATCTTAAAACCTGTTACTTTTCAACACAATATTCGTATCTAAAAATAAAGAAAGAAAGTATCGATGACATATTTTATTAGAAGTATTGTTGTTGATACTCAAAATGATTTATACGTAATACAAACATTAGTTTCCTAATTAACCATCATTTTTCCAATTTCATACTTTGGTCTATAGATATGATGTACCGAACAAAAGGAAAGTGGAAAAAAAAGTAATTTTATGGATTTTATAAAAAAAAACACAGACTGGTGTAGGTGAATTCTTGTCTTCTGGCAGTTAAAGGAGAAAAAAAAACAAGCAACTAAAGATGTGTGCGTGTACGCTTCTTGGTTTCTTTTTTTCTTGTTGTCTTTACGTCGAGTATTTATCATGCATAATCATAATAAATATTCGTCGCGCCTGGTTCCTCTTCTTTGTAACCGCTACCAACCGCTGAGTATATTCTCCTTTTTTTTCATCGATTGTACATTTCTCTCGTTTGTCGACTTATCTCCGTCATTATTCTTCTTCTTCCTCATCTTAGCTGACTTTCACCACATGCTACTTTTTAGTGGCCCGTCAAAGAATTATTTCTGCTCTGTCGGTTTTTTCAATCTTCCTCTCTCCACGATCCGAATCAATCAAGAGGAAAAAAAAACGTGTCTTNCTCTTATGGACATATGTCCACGAGAATCGTATCCGGATAGNCTCACGTCATAAGCAGTGAAAAAGAACGACTTATTCAAGTTTTATCTNTTCTTTTTTTTCTACGAGAACATATGAATAAAAGTAGTAGAAAAACGTATCGTCCGCATTCATTATTAATAAGAAAACTTGTAAATTTCATAACCACAGGCAAAAAACTTTGAATGAAGGAAAAAAACGAGAGAAAATGAAAAAAGAAAAAGACATTCTGTATTTCATCGTATATATTATATGTGCTAAAGAGGCTATTGGAACAAAAAACGATGAAAAGCCGAAGAAAAAAATGCATGTTATTGATTGTGTAAAAGGTGACAGCTGCTGTATTGATCCAACAGAATAATTGCCTCATACGTAGGCATTCGAATGATCGAGATTTGATGAAGATTGTTGATAACTAGCTGAACTCATGCTGTGTTCTATTGCATAATCGAACAAAGATGATACGTTCTTCAAGAATATCGATGTTTATTCATTTCTTAACGTTTTTCCTATGTCTAATGGTAACATTTAATAATGATATAAAAACGGAAAAAGGAAATAAAACTACGAATAAAGACGATCAAACGTGCGGCTTAGTTTCTTAACGAGATTTTCCTTTTTTCTTCTTGTTCATGCATAGATCTTTTTTCATTAAGTATCATGAACATTATCCTAACATTGTTGACCGATTACTTGACTCGTTTCAACTCGTCCTCATCGTTTCTCTTCTCTGGTACTGATGAAGACTAAGAAACAAATGTAAAACGAAGAAGAAACGAAGAAGAAGGAAAAGAAAAAGAAACCTTGATGGATGGATGTCTAAAAGTGTAATGAAATCAGCGTGCATGTGTGTGTGTGTGTGTAGTTCTCTTTTTCTTCTTTTTTTTGATAGAACAGAAATGGGAAAAAAACAGATAGTCGTTTTCAAATTAGTTACACTCTTGCAAAGAAAATGAATATATGAATCCAAAGAAGAAGAAGAAGAAAGGAAGTGAAGTGCCCGTAGACCATTTCCGTTTTCATCTAGTTGACATGAACTCTAGCCTACTTATTGAAGAAAGAAAGGAAAAAAAGCCCGATGTAGAACGTCTATCTAAAGTGTCCATTTAACTGAACATATATAAATAATGTTGATTGACATGACCAAACGAATATTTATTGATTAGTTAATATATAGGTTATATCATGCCTATTACCCATTGAAGAAAAAGATCAATATATTCCAGTCTCTCATTTTTTCTGTTTATTAATTAAGAGAAAAAGAAAAGCAAGCACAGAGAAACATTCGGTTTTTTTTCTCTTCTACTACCATTTTTCATAAAAGATCTTCTTTACATGTAAATCTTTCAATATATTCTCCATGGAATCGATAAAAATCGGCGGTCCACATAGATAAGTTGTAACGGGCTTTTCAAGCCATTCAATGGCATGTTCAAGATCGGCTTTATTCATGCGTCGATTATTTATCTTAATATCATCATTAATTTCTCTGGTTACAAAATAATTTGTTTGAAGAAAATTATCTTCAATCATTCGTTGACATGACAAATCGATACTTTGACGAAAAACTAAATCTTCCTTGTTTCCAGCTGTGTAGAAGAATTGTACTCGATGAGGTATCCTTCGTGAATGTTGAGAATGATATAAATCAAATACATGTCGAAGCATTGAAACAATCGGATTAGCACCAATTCCAGCGCAAATCAAAAGTATTGAATCGTTATTTGTTAGACAAGAATCATAGAAAAAATCTCCGCCAGGTTTGACACGAATTGTTTCATTGATTCGACATTGATTAAACATATATTTCGTTGGCGGATAATCTGTTTCTTTAATTGCTAATTCGATTAGATTCGTTTTCGAATAATCTTCAGGTGAATTACAAATTGAAAATCCTGTTATGATCGAAGTAATTTCGGAGGGAAAATAGAAATCTAAGAACATTCCCGACTGAAAACGAAACGTTTTCAATGGATCATCGATTGTTAAAAAGAATTGTCTGATAGTTGATGAAAGAAGTTTGGTTGAATGCACGGTTGCTTCATAGGATATTTCGTGATTTTTTGTGCCAAATAAATGCACACGATTGGATTGATCAATAGAAGATGACATTCGACACGAGTAAACGTATCATTCAAATCTGTAATAAGAAGAAATTACATGATTTAATCATGCCAAAATAATTGCTAATCAGATTTTTTAATAAAGCGTAATAATGGAATTGTATGAAAATGAAAAATCTTCATTAGGAACTTTTCTTTTTGATTGATTTCTCTAAATAGAATTCAAACGAAATCAACGTTCTCGAGATTAATTTGGTCATATTGACAAGACTAAGGACAAATATCAGACATAGATAGCATATGTGTCAAGTCGATATGTCATTATGATAAATGAAGATAAACTGATCGAAGAATTTTTCAAATCCTATTTTATTATTTTAATAATTCCAATAGAAAAAGAAAAAAAAACGTAACATGTAAAATGATGCGACATTCTTTCGAAAATTACCGAAAAATGAAAAAAAAGAGACACGAGAGATAGAGAAAAAGACACATAGATCATCCTAAATATATCTAATTTCACCTAAATACTGAATATTTGTTGTCATAAACATACGCTTTTTTTTTGTTTGATTTTTCTTTTCGTTCTATTCTACTAAACAAAGCATACGCACACGCACAGAAAAATGAGAAAAAGAAACTGAATGAAACAAGCGCATAGTACAAGAGAAAATAGAATAAGAATTCAATGACAAAGACAAAGACATTCTTCAAACATCCGTCGAACTCAATGTACGTGATGCATTTGTTGTTGATGATGCATTCGATCTCGTTAAAGGCGGCAATGGTTTTGTGTTTTCCACATTCGTCATTGACATACTCGACGTAAATTTCTTTAATTTTTCGAGTTCAGTTGGCGATAGACTCGTTGGTGATGAACTAGCATGATGAAGAATATTATTAACATCAGTTAATGACAATGATAACGTCGAATAACGTTTGATATGTTTAACAATATCTTTAACACGAAGAGATTTAGCACGTGATGCAGCTGATTCACCACGATGACTGAGAATATCTGTACGAGCGCCTTTATCAATTAATAATTGAACAATTTCCGGATGATCACGATCGATACCCCAATGAAGTGCTGTCCAGCCTTGTTTATCGGTTTTATTAACGGCACAATTCGATTCCAGCAGAACAAGAGCAAGACTTGGATGATTATGATAAGAAGCTAAAAATTAAAAACAAAACTCGTTCATATCGAACAAAGAACATTTCCTTTTACATACCGAACATCAACGGTGTGAAATGCTCATGATCAGTTTTATTCACATCGGCTCCAGCTTCGATTAACATACAAGCAATTTCGGCTAGTGTTGCTTCATTATCAAATACACCGTTAGCTGTCAGCGACGACGATGATAATGGTGAATTAATACGTGGTGGTGATCGACTAAAATCATAAAAGTCTCATTTTACAATTCAACTGATTTTTCTTTTTTTTTTACCATAATTCATGAAGTGCTGTGCGACCTTGTTCAGTTTCAGCATCGATATCTGCACCGGCTTCTAATAATGTTAAGATAATATCCGGATTGCAAAAATAACATGCTTTCATCAATGGTGTCCAACCGAGTTTGTCTAAGATGTATTCATTCATTAATAATTAATTATAAAGACGAAATTTAAACAAACCTCTCGCATTAACATCACTTCCAGCGTGTAGCAACTTTTTGGCTATTTCAGTGTATCCACGTTGCGCGGCATGATGAAGTGCTGTTGCCTCTCGAGCATCTTTTATCGCTATTTTAGCATTATTTCGTAATAAAACATCAACAACAAGATCGTGCCCATTGGCTGATGCCTGTAGGTAACAAACAATTAAGCGTGCGTATAAACGTAAATATTTATTTATTCATCGATCACTTACGATTAATAAAGGTGTCGATTGTGTTTCGAAAGCAACCCAATTGACATTAATTGTATTCACGGCTCGATCATTTTCTAGCATTTTTTCAATAAGATGTGCTTTACCAAGTCCACAAAGATTATAGAATCGTTCGTTTCGACTGTCAATATTACCCATTTTTGGCGTCTAGATAAACAATTGTATTTATATCGATGCGATAGATATCCACTTGGATCTGATTGAAGATCAAGAATAACTTACGTAAGACTAATCAGGAAAGAAAAGAAGAGAACAAGTAGAAGATATAACTGGAGAGTTTGGATGGGCTTTTTTCTCAATAATGGATAACGATGGTAGTGTTGTTGTTGTTGTTGAGTTTTATTCGTGATGAGTATTATTTGTAGGCAAACTAGTGAGATATTCGATGAACGCCATCATCATCTAGTTGATTTTCTTATCTAGAAATAGAAAAAATAAAATGTTACGTGAACATGAATAACACCTTTGGCCTTGTCCAATCAGAGAACAAGTGAGAGAAATATGACAAGATCAAAATCGGTAGCTCGAAAGGAGATATATGGATATCTAGGGAATATCTCTAGTTCTTTTTTTCCTATTGAATAATGTATTGTGATTCCTTTTTTTTGCCTTTCCTATCAGGTATATAGTTGTGGCAAAATTAGCTTTTTTTTCTATTCAAATCGATTATTGTATATTTCAAATTCGATTAGCAAGAAGAAGGAAATAAAACCGAACTAAAAGCGACTTTGAATCGTCGTCAACAGGAAATGCTTGAGGATATACAAGTTACCATTTATTCTTACCTTCGATAGAAAAAATGTAACTAAAAAAAACCGTTAAGTTAATGAAGCCAATCTATGTCAGTAAATGATAGACAAAGAATAGGATATGTATATGAAAAATTATTCATTTTCTTTTCTTTTTTTGAATAAAACTTTCAAAAGTAATCAACTAACCTTCGTTCATTTCGTACTTCTATTCTTTAGATTTCAATTCCATCGATAAATTCAAGGTGTTGAATGTGTACGCACGCGTATTCTTCTCACAGTAGACCGACATAAATCAAACATATACTCTCGCCATCTGCGTTCGAGAAGAGCGAGGGAGAGAAAAAAAATAATAATAAAAGTTGCTAACAGAAGCAATATGAGAATCAGGAAGAGGCACAGAGAGAGAGAGAACAACGACCTTTGCCTGTCGTCGTTGTTGGTGAGTCAACCAAGCAGACACTTCGGCGATTCGATCGATCGGAGAAAGAAGATTGTTACTCGAAGAGGAAAAAGAAGACGAAGATGATGATGATGAAGAACACGAACAAGAAAAGAAGCAGGAGGAGAGAACGAAGAAGAAGAAGAAGAAAATCGTTTTCACTAATACACGTACGCATCTATTTTTGAAGATAGACTGCATCAAGGCATCGTATTCTCTTCTCATCTATTCTCGTCTTCTGTGTTGCAGCATGCTCGAACAGAGTACAAAACAACAACAACAAAAACGCGCGACGATCGTCTTAACCATAGTAACTACAATCGTCTACGATGATAGTATTAGTCGAGTTGTCTTCTTATCGTTGGCCACTTTCCGTTCATTCATTTGATCTAATCGAATCGTATATAATCGATATCAATATTAGCTTGCCAATGAAAAGCAATAAGAAATTAAAGAGAAGAAAAAACACGACGAGAACCAAACCAAGAAGAAAGAAAAAAAAAGAGAGAGAGAGAGAGAATGTAATATTGACAGAATACATAAACGATAAATTGAGAATGAAAATAAATACACTATGACGAAAAGAAACACACACACACAGAGATAAAAACGCGTTTACCTTGATTTGTTGCTCGTATGTTATGACTAGTCTTTCTCAATGACCTTCTCAGATGAAAGACAGTAGACATATAAATAACAACAAGTAGTTTTTCTTTGCTACCCATCAACGAATATAAAGCAAATGTAAGTCTAAACATCGTATTATTGTTGACAATTGCTTTTAACAAAAATGATAACGAAGAAAAAGAAAGCATTTTCCCACGTTCGAGATAAACTCGATTCCGTCGGCTTATTTTCTCGTTTTAGTTTCTTAATGAGAAATTTCTTTTATCAAAGTAATGCAATCGAGTCAACAAAGAAAAAGATCTCATGTTTTTCTTCTCACTTTGATTGATATCTGACGGATAGACTTCCTTCAATTAAAAAGTAACAAGTTAGAAATCATTGATGTACATGCATATATGGTCTAGTTACGACAAAACCTTGAAGAGGATGATGCTTTCGAGATATGTCAACAGTCATTTGCCTCTCAGCGATTAAACCTACAGGAAAAATTAGATAACACAAATGTCTACCGGATGTCAATTGACATTCGAATTGAACCATAAAGATTTTAATTATATGTCATTTGAACTTGATGTGACATGTTCATCTAAAACAGAAAGAACAGAAAAAAAAGACAATGAATTTTTTTGAAATTTGCTTTTTTGTGAAAATATAAAAAAAGAAAGAAAGAAGTGTAAATCGAATGTAACAATTTAACAAGAAAACTCCTTCTATTTTCCTATTGATTCAGCACGTTCGTTGTCTTTTTCTCTTGTCTCGAGATTCATGTTTGAAACAATGAAGTAAGATTACGAAAAAGAAACGAGTTGTTTTTCCAGAAACAGAAATTTGTTTTTTGCAGATAAAATTCCGCATTTTCATCTGTCGCTGTACACACACACACACATAACACATATACGAAAAAGAGAACAAGATAGCTGTGTTTTTTTTTGGGTTGGCAATTGGAATGATTAAAAGGCATCTATTTCCAAGCTTTTTTCGTTTGATAAATCGCTGCAAAACGTTTGGCAACAAACGAGCCAACAACGAACGCAACTGTTGACCAACCGATGAACATGAAATCGAAATCGTCTTTTAATTGATCGAATATTCTCGATGGAAACACTCGAGTAAAAAACAAATCTAATCGAAAAAGAAAACATAACCTCAAGAATTTCATTCGACATTCTTCAGCCATCTTACCAAGGCCATATGCAAATACGACCGAGGTCGATTCAAGGCCAGTTGCAACTGTATGTATACCACGGATATTATAAATATATTTATAATAATTAATAACACTCTCGTAGTTAACCATGATTTCAGGTGTGTACATAATTAGACCTTCTTCACGATCCATTGGCGTTATGTCGATAGGTCGACGAGGATCGAATAGTATCCATGGAATTTCGATGAGCATTCCGTTTGGCGTTGCCACTGAAAGACAAAGAACAAAGAATGAAATCGATTTTCGAAATTGTTTCGATTTACTGATAATATCACGGGATGTTATTCCTTTTTCTGTAATTGTTACTTGAAGTGCGTTGACACCGTAAGGTAAAATATAAGCTTTTGATTGAACGATTGGTTCAATCGGATCGAACGATGAAAATGTTGAATAATTATATTGTGATGCACCTTCGAATAACGATGAACTCACAGCTTCATATCGACGATATCGTTGATTGTAATATGTATACTAAATTGTTATTTGTTTTTGTTGAATTTTCTTATCAATGTCAATGGAATTTCAACACTTACAACAATCCAATTTTCAGCTAGAACAACATGTACTGGTGGTTTAACGCGTTTATGTGTATGAGAAAGTTTCAATGAGCCAGTCACAGTATCCAATAGATAAACATTCACAAATGGAACTAAATCAACGGATTTTTTTATTTGAACAATTTCAGTTAACTTTGTTTTTCTTCTTCGTCTACCTTTTTGATAATCAACTCCTTCAGTAACAACAGCAATTAAATTCGGATTTGTATATTTATAGAGTACACTTCGATCACCAAGAACAATACCAGCCGAATGAATTCGATCTAAAACAAAACGAAATTCAATCCATCTTTTGTATTGTTTTCATTACCTGAACTTAATCGTGAATGAATACTAATGATTTGTTCATTTTGAAACGACACTCTCCAAACTTCTTTTAAATTGGTCGACTGAAAAGCAAAATAAGAAAAATGTTCTCAGAAATGTATACGTGCAAATATAAAGGTTCTATCTTCAGGAGATTTCAGAATCGTCAAACTTTATGTAACATCATCGAACATTTTCTTCTCTGAACTAGATTCGATCCGATGGTCGGTCGTCAATTGACATTCGACCAGATTTTTTCAACTTACCGTTTGTTGATCATTTTCATTTACGGATAAATAATATCCAAGAAACACTTGAGCAGTCTTATCGAAAAGATAGATGTAGGTTGGAGTTGTTGTACTCAACGCACGAGAAAGTGGAACTGATGGATATGTGTGAATCTATTTTAAACAAAAATGAGAATAGAAATTTAAGAGATTGGCCAAGACGAACTTGATCTTGGGCGTCAACGAATAAGAGAACTTTGCAAAATTCATCGACAATTTGTGTTGAAAGAAAAACTTGTTTAATAGGATATGGTAATGATGAAGTACTTAACGAATCTTCTAAATCGCCGGTATAAGGATTGAATGTTCGAACGTGTGTTCGTTGAGGAGAATTCTAAGAATCAATAAAACATTGATTTTCAAACAACAGGAAAAGTCGTTTTTTACTCGATCACGATAAACAATTGAAGCTAATGGTTGATGAGTATAATGAGCTGCCGAACGGATGTGAAATAACGGAACTTGCACAGTATTAAAATGTTCGAAGGGTGCAAAATTTGGGAAGTATTGTTTCCAAAGAATACCGCCACTTTCTGTCAACATTCCGAAAACCTATTTGAGTTTTTCGAATGAACAAAAACCAAACACATTCGTTTTTTTTTGAATTTTACTTTTCCAACGGATGTCACAACAATAAGAATCTTATTTAGATTGAATTCATCTCGAACGAGTGCAGCTTGTTTATCCATAAAAGCTCGATCTCGATTGCCATGCGCAATAAAGTCAGTTAAACGCGAAATAAAACTCTAAACAAGCCAAAATATATTCTTCGATTGACTAAAATTCTTCGTTCACGTACAGTTAATTGTGAAATTTGAGACGAGATTCGTTTGACAAACATGCTAAGCATTCCTGATCCACCGAATTCTTCTTCAATACGCATTTGTCCGCTTGATAATGATAAATCAAATGTTTCAACAGATATTATCGCAGATAAAGCTTCATCACGATGAAGAACAAGTTCAGCTACAAAAAAGAATCGACCATTTCCTAATGAAACACACGTGTCTTATTTCTCTATCTACCTCCGTTTTCAGTTAATTTAATTGCAAGTAAAGAAGCATCTGCCATTCGAAGTGTGGCTAATTGAGTGTTTCTAACAATTGAATACGAGAGATACTCGATACCACCCATATTTTCTGGAAGTTCAACAGAATAGGAACGTTTTTTTGTGAGACCTTGATCGCCAATGCTCGAGACATAGAAATTTAATTTTTCTTCAACAGCTGTTGCTTCGAGAAGATTTTCATTCGAAACAATACTGAATAAACTATTCGATTGCGTTTGAGTTTCTAATTCTTTATAATCCCATTCGATTGTTCCTTCTTTTTTATTGAATTGATAGAGTTTGGTTTGACCATCGTTGGTTTTAACTGATACAACACTACGTGTATTACTTTCGGATAGAATCTTAATTTCACTGATTGTATTCGAGAGTTTAATTTGGTTCGTACGAACATTCGCATCATTGATCGTGGTTGGAATGGTTATTAATGAAAGTTCGTCGTTATTTGCACAGATTATTTGATTATTCAATGTTTTACATTGAGTTTGACTTTGTTTGAAATCGAATGACCAAGGAACTGAAGAGGAATAAGTTTGATTACCATCTTGTTTTGCATAATACGTTATTTGAAGTTGATTTCGATTTGAATCGATACTTCCAACGATGACATGTTGAGAAGTAGCAAGAAGAAAGAGATTTTTTAATGTTGATCTTCGAGGAAAAAGAAAAAAAGATAGTTCTATATGATTGACAAAACAAAAACGAATACTTCGTTGGAAGTTCAGTCGACCAAAGCATTTCGCCGTAGGATGAAACACTCCATAGAAGATCATCGCTTAGGATATGAATTGTACCTGAAAATGAATGAGTAAGATAGAAAATATCCAAGGATATATGAATTACTAATCGTTTACCTGGATCGAATCGATTTTTAATAACTTGACAATAGTTCGACAAGGATTGTTGATTTGTATTTGTCGTCGCTGCTGCAGCCAATTGCCAAACTTCTAAGCCATCAGCGTGTCTCAACGCACGTACACGTCGTCCTTTGCCAGTGACAATAACACTTTCTTGATCGTACCAAATAATTCGATCGATTTGACCATGTTCATTCTCTTCGAATACTTTCCGCCATACTGAAACATATGATTCAATGACATCATTAGAAACATGAGTAATTGGGATATATTCGATCGTCACGCATCATTATCTACTCTCTCTTCTGTCCACCTACGAATTTACTTCTTCTTGTTATTCATCGCTTATTCATTGATCCCAATATATAAATTACTTTTCAAATAACGATATTATCAAACAAACAGAGAGAAAGCAATCACAAGTTATACGCAATATTTTCTTATGGAGAAGGTCGTAACAAAAACTGTAGATGCTTTACAACGTTTTGGCGAACGTATTGAACGACGTTTATCGACGGGCGATGATGATCTAACAGATCTTGAGGTATCAAGACTGAGTTCAATGAATTCTGGCTCGAATTTGGCATTTTACCCAGCATCGGACAAAAATTATGCAAGAAGCAAATATCAATCGTCGAAAAAACGAGATTTAACTTATGGTGGTGCACGAAAATATTCATCTGACAATTTAGCAGCTAGTCCTGGCTATAGTAGTTTCAATAACTATCGACAAAATCCACGATCATATGCTTATCAAGGAAATACAACTACCGATCAAGGATTCTATGGAACTGGCTATGGTGCTCCAGTCAATTATGGATATGGAACAGGATATTCGCCTGCTATTGCCAATGGTATGATGTCTGGTGCTTCTGGTAATGTAGGCTATGCTCCAGATTATTATATTGCCGAACGACGACAACTTGAATTAATTCCTGCTCCACCTCCACGTGTTGTACAACAACCAGTTCCAGTACCTGTTGCCGTCGATCGTCCTGTTCCTCAACCATATCCCGTTGAAGTTCCTCGGCCGGTACCTGTCGATCGACCAGTACCAGTTCCTGTTCAAGTGCCAGTGCCCGTCGATCGTCCGGTGCCTGTACCTGTTCAAGTACCAGTTCCTTCACCTCCACCACCGCCAGTTCAAGTTCCTGTGCCTGTTCCCGTCCCTACTCCAGTTCCATGCTACGTTCCTGTCGGTGTTCCTGTTCCATCTCCACCTCCAAGTCCTGTCATGGTCGAAAATACTGTCACTCATACTCAACGATGGATAACTAGCTCGCCTGCTCTGGTCAATCAACAAGTCTATCAAAGCCCATCAGGCATGATGAACCAACAAAACTTTCGAGCTGGTTCACCACTCATGATGAATCAACAAGTCTATCAAAATCCATCAGGCATGATGAATCAACAAAACTTTCGAGCTGGTTCACCGCTCATGATGAATCAACGTTATCTAGCCGGTTCACCATCTATGGGCATGAATCCATGTCCGATCTATGGCAATCAAGGCTATTATTAAACAAAAAACAAAACCTAGATATTTGTAAAAAACGAATCTCTCGTTCTCTATTTCATTGTTCGTTTCTTTTTCTTAAACAGTCATAATAAAATATAAGTTATAGATATTTACCTAATTTGCGTGAAGTTAAATCAAGTGAAGCAACAACATTTTCACGACTGGAAACAATCAAACGATTGACACCGCCCGATGGTTGATAAGAATCATCGATGAAACCAATGTGTTGACGTTGCCTAAAACAAAATAATGAAAATTTTCTCTCGACAGTTCTCCTTCGAGATTTTCAAAAACAAAAGTAAATCTCGATCTCAGTAGATATTTTTAATCATTTTCTCTAAATACACTCTGCTCACGCAATTCAATCGATTCAGATTAGTTTCTTTTTCCTATTCAACATCGATTACACTTACCAATCAAATTTGCCTACTTGATCTTCAAATAAACTATCGACGGTTTGAGATCCGAATAGAATTGCACAGGCAAAGATGACTAGGATATTGTTCGATAAATACATCTAGAAGATTATTATTAAAAAAAATCAATTAACAACAATCGATCCAGGTTTTTTGTTTTTCTTTTGCGAGTTTTATTCAAAGAGTAATTTCTCAGAAAATTCGCAAAAAAAACGAACGAACAACGATGGAACTAGAAAAAAAACGATTCTTCTTTTTTCATTGATTGATGATGGTGAACGTGTGTCGTTGATTTTTTTTTGTTATTATTTATGAACTTTTGCCTTTTGGTTTAATGTCTTTAACATTAAGACCAGGTGGCAACGATTGTTTGACTTTTTCAGCTTTTTCTTTGTCAGCAACAATCACTGAAAAGAAAAAAACAAAACAAAATTAAAGATTCGAATAAATCAAATTTTTACAAGTATATAAATATCGACTGCATCGAACTTTGAATTTGGTGTTTCCTGCACGTGTGTTACGTTCAGGATTACGTTTAATTGTTACTGATTTTGCATCTTTTCGTCGAGCAATGAGCAAGAAATCTTTAATATCCTTGATTTCTTTTGGCATTTTGCTAGTTCAAACACGAGATGAATGGAAAATCTGAAACGAAAACGACACAATCAGTAGTTAAATATCAAACGTAAAGATGGACAACTAAACACAGTAAACAAATCGATATGGCGTCCATGTTTAACCGATGAAAATAATGTTCAAATCTTATTGANTTAAATTATTTACAAAGAAAAACTATTGAATTTGAATTTGAAAAAATAAATCGTTTTTATCTATGAATTTATTTTCGAGATTGTAAAATCGACTCAAAATATGTCGCTAGNAGTCGATACTGCTGATTGGNCGTTAGTCAAATCAATTACTGAATGNATATTCTCTTCTTCTATTTACGTACGCATGTACAGTAAAGTTTTACATTACAATTTGATTTTAGACCAAAATGAAAATCAAAATGATGTGTCGAAATCCAGCGGATTACGTCCGCGAGACTAAAAAAGACATTGTACCAATGCAACGAAACTACGATCCCGATCTTCATCCGTTCGAAGTCGCTCGAGAGTATACTCGTGCCATGAATGCCGTGAAAATGGAACGTATCTTCGCTCGACCGTTCATTTGCAGTTTAGACGGACATCGAGACAGCGTACAATGTCTAACGAAACATTCGACTCAACTTTCATTATCATTATCAGGCTCTTGCGATGGAGAAGTAAGCAATCATCACATATTTATATTTGAAAGGAAAATAACGATTTCGTAGATTAAAATCTGGAATCTCGCACAACGAACTTGTCAAGCTACGATACCGGCACATAACGGTTTCGTTCGTGGAATTTGTGTTGTACCCGATGGTGATGCTTTTTATTCAGTTGGAAGTGATAAATTGATTAAACGATGGTCAATGGAGAATCACGACGCACCGACAACGACTATCGTTGGAAAAGTATGTTGAGAAAAGAAGAAATCAAAACTATTTTTTTTTATTGTCTGTCTAAAGCATGTCTTCACATCAATCGATCATAATTATAAAAATTCTCAATATGCTACCAGCGGTGAAACCGTTTCGTTGTGGGATGAACAACGTGCACAGCCACTTCAATCGTTTAAATGGGGTGCAGATAGTCATGCAAAAGTTAAATTCAATCCTATTGAGGTATAGAAACGAGAAAGTTCATTCATTCAATTCCTATGTTCTTACTTATTTTACAGACAACAGTTCTTGCCAGTTGTGCTAACGATCGAAGTATAATTCTCTACGATACAAGACAATCAGTACCATTGAGAAAAGTAAAATTTCAAATCATTGATCAATTGAATCAATCGTGTGAGTTTAGATAACACTTCGAATGAATTCAAGTACACTCGCTTGGAATCCATTAGAAGCTTATGTATTCACAACAGCTAACGAAGATTATAAGTAAATAATCATTTAAATATTCTATTTTATTTATTTATTTATTTTCTTTCGAATAGTTTGTACAGTTTCGACATTCGTTATCTTCAACGTCCATCAAATATTCACAAAGACCATGTTGCAGCTGTTATCGATGTTGATTACGCTCCAACAGGCAAAGAATTTGTCAGTGGAAGTTTCGATAAAACTGTTCGAATTTTTTCGGCCGATAAAGGACATAGCCGGTTTGTTTTCATTGATTCAATCTTATTATTTTTTTTTCTCAATTTTTTTCAGAGATATTTATCATACGAAACGAATGCAACATATCAGTTGTGTTCAATGGACTTTAGATAACAAATATGTTATCTCAGGTTCCGATGAAATGTGTTTGCGATTATGGAAAGCAAAAGCCAGTGAAAAACTCGGCGTGGTAAATGAAACAAGACTTTTTTTTGTGTCATTGATGAGCGTTTCTCGTTTCTTTCTAGACAAGAAATCGTGAAGCTGAAACATTGGAATACAACGATGCATTGAAGGAGAAATTCGCTCATTTTCCGAAGATAAAACGTATTGCTAAACAACGTCATCTACCTAAACATGTTTATCATGCTAAACGTGAACATAAAACCATACGCGAGAGTCAGAAACGTCATGAAGCTAACGCACGTGCCAATAGCAAACCGGGTTCAGTTCCGTTCGTTTCTGAACGATCGAAACTTGTCTTACAAGAAGAAGAATAAACAAAACGCAAATGTTACTAATTCTTGGTGTTTTTTGTTTTGTTTTGGTTTATTTGAATAAATAAATAAACATCTAAAAACTCTCAACTTTACCGAGAATATCAAATCGGTATTTAATTGATAACATGAACGAAAAGAAAAAACGCACAATCTCGCAATGTTCTCCAATACGAATGGGATTGTTTTTTGTTTACTCTTCTTGATCTCCGTCTGTCGGATCATCTGTGTCTTTGTATACGGAATTCCATACATTAACATATTCTTCGGCTGCTTCATTCGAGCCCGAATGCACACTTGACATACAAACCAATAATTTCGGATCATACTGAAAATATTCTCGACACAACGGTCCATTGAGTGTATACGAATAAATATAATGTACATCTCCAAACCGTGAGGGCTCCACCATAGCATGATCGCGAAGTATGCCTGTTATATATGCATCACCGACACGTGTAACGGGATGTGGAAGTCGAGCACTCATACATAGATTATCTCGAGCAGCTCGAGTTAGTAAATAGCCAATACCGAATGTATACGGTGGATAGTAAAAACCTGGATATTCTTCTTCAGTAATTAAATATCGGCCCACACGATCGACACGTGATTTGTGTCGAAACCAACCGAACATAACTGGTAGATTGGTTAATGTTCGATTTTTCATATATTCAAAAACTAAACGTGTTAACAACGGTGTATTCAAATGAATATCCTCATCAGCTTTGAATATGTACTGAATATCTGAACAAAAATATTTGCTCCAACATAAAGCAGCTAATTCTTTATAAGACACAACTGGATAGTTCTCCGGTAGATTAACTTGAACAACATCTAAGAAAATAAAAACAGAAAATTTCTTTTCTTGTCAACACAATCATTGTTTACCGTGGTAGATCGATTGTTCGATTTCGATCTGTCTTATCATTCCATCGTCAACACCAACGATAAAAGTCAATCGTATTTCGATTTCATTATAAATCCGAATACTTCCCCAAGTCTGTCGAATAGCTTCACGAATATGAACATTACTTGCACGAGATAAAATCGCAAGAAGAATCGTCCGAGATGGATCGATACCATCGCACGCGTTCATCGTCGGATTTTTGTATTTAACTCGTTCGTGAACTTGATAGAACGCGTGAAATCCATGTGGATTGTTGATAGTTCCTTTAGTTTGCGTTCGATTCATGGGCACAGGTCGATGATTCACTCGACGAATGATTTTAGGCGGCTCGTAATTGAATATAATCCCGCTAGCGATTAATAGGATAACAATGAGAACTAGTTTGAGATAGTCTGTTGGAATAGTTGTACCGAAATAATTATTGAAAATATTATCATAATGAACATTTTTATCGAATGATTTCGA
>JGI26536J50258_1001261_pt1 | contig 17819 bp, 29 predicted proteins | sample ThiBiot_750_plan_FD_50258 | JGI IMG/M metagenome (IMG submission 50258)
ATATATATATACTTTCAAATGACTTGCTCTCGACAAACACAAATCAATGATGCTACATTCTTTCCCTCAAAATTATTATTTACAACAATCTGTTTTCGATAGAGCGAGACAAAGTAAAGGACAGAATCGACTGTTGATGAGATTATAGTTGTCTGATTGTACCTATTTAGATCATATGATATACCATTCGAAATATGATGCCGATCTATTTATGTTTAAAAAGGTCCTTGGAGCTGGAGCAAAGTTGTTTTTGGGTTTTTTGGGATTCGCATTTGGCGCTGCGGAATTTGTTTTGGATATTATCAGTATTTAATCATTGATAATATGTATTTTTTTTTCTTTCTGATTCAGTCACATGCATACTTTCGAACTTTGAGATCGATCGAATGCTTAAAAATAAATATTTATCCTTGAGAAAAGACGGTAACGCTTGGATAACGATTAGTCTTATTACGTATTTCTTTTCATACGTTCTAATTAAAAAAGATATTTTGAGATACTTGTTTACGCGAAGGGTAAGACTAATATGAAATAGACAGCAGCTGTATGCTTTTCATACTGAATTCTATCGTTTTTGTTTTTTTCTAATTACTTATGACTGACAGTATTGATTTCTAAAGATATTTTCCAGTGTTTTTGATATTGTTTACATTTACTTAGAAATATTTAATAATGGCTGTGAAAATGCATGTATCTTTACTGACAGCGCCTATCGAACTAATCTATTTGATACTCGACAAGTTCGATCTATTGACTATACATACATCATTTCGAAATGTTTGTCAAAGATTCAATCGAATTATTGATTCCTATCCGAGATATCAAGTACTATCAAGTTGATATCGATTGAGAATAGCAAAGCAGAAATCTGTCTAATTTATCTAGACATCGAAAGTGTTGAATCTTCAACGACAGATTCTTACTGAACACAAATTCTCCTGTCTGATAGATTCATTGAAAACTACTCAAGTGATAAAATTTAAAGTCTTCATTTCGTTTTATCTTTTTCTTTTGATACTCAGACAATAACAGAATTAGATCTCAGTTGTAGTCAAATCAATGATGAAAAACTTAAATATTTTATTGATGGTCTGCCATCATCAATCACAATCTTAACGCTTTATGGAAATAAAATCACATCAACAGGTGCACAAATATTATCAAGTGTTTTAATGAATAATCAAGTTATAATTCAAAATCGATTTTATNTTCAATCTCATGAATTATTTATTTTAGACTTTAGAAAAACTTGATCTTGGTTGGAATCAAATTGACTCGAATGGTGCACAATATATATCGAACATCTTTTATACTAATAATGTAACAGATTAACTTGTTTTGAAAAATAGAAACATTTTTTATTTAGACATTAAGAAGTCTAAATCTGCAGCTTAATGCCATCGGTAATATTGGAGCGGAGCATATTGCTCATGTCCTCAAAAAGAACATTGTAACATTAAGTTTTTTATAATTAAAACCAATTTATTTCTTTAGACACTGCAAACATTGATCCTCTCAAATAATCAAATCGATCCGACAGGCGCGTATGCTCTTGCAATAATGTTAGAAACTAATACAGTGAGAGAACGAGTTTTTTGTTCTTGCGATATCTCAATCTACATAGACGCTAACTTCTTTGATACTGTCAGATAATAAAATCGGTTCTGATGGTGTTCGATATTTAGCAGATGCTTTGTACAAAAATAAAGTAATATAAGAATATTTTGATAAATCCATCGTAATATCAAGATTTATTATTAGACATTACTTGAAATAAATCTTCGTATGAATCAAATAACATCCATAGGATTTTCCTATTTGTCAGTGGCTCTTCTTGAAAATAATGTTGGATAGATTAACTGAGAAAAAGAAACTAAAATTGAATGATTTTCATTTTTCAGACACTAAAAGAACTTCATCTCGGTTGGAATTCTATTGACAATGAAGGTTTAGATTATCTATCAAATCTATTACAAAAAAATCACGTCAGATTGAAGTTTAATTCTTTCTAGAGAAAAATATTTTTGTTCTGTTCGTATCTTTACAGACAATTATATTCATCAATCTGCAGTCAAACAAAATTCGTCCCCAGTGTACACAACAACTGACTCACTTTGTAAATCGATTAACAATTCATTGAGGAACTTCTTTTTCCTTAGTAGAAAAACCAATGTTTATAACACATATAATTGGTTTTTATGTCGATATGTTTATTATTAAAATGACAATATATAATACTTAGGAAAAAAAATGAATCTAAATCAATATTCACTCGTTAAAAGCTTTCATTTTGCTCGTCAATCAGTAGATTACGCCGTCCGTATTTCGTATTACCAAATCGGCGTTGCCGCTGTAATAACGCCATATCACGTAGAAAACGTTTGTAATATCGGTCGATCCATCTCTGACCTGGTTCATTCTCGAGATTATTAAAAACTTGATACCAGAATGAGACTGCCTGTTCATTTTCAGCATCTTTCAAAGATGTATCAGGAGCAGGCGTTGTTGGATACGAATAAATATGCGAACATAGAACGAATAGAAAGAGCGCAAGATAAATATGAATATAATTCATTGTTAAATCTAAAAACACATGAAAGAAATCAATTGTTTGTCGTTGTAAATGCACAGAAAATATCTTTTTCTATGTATATATATATATATATATAGATTCGGAAAATGGCAAAAACATTTCTTTTTTCTTACGTAGGCGAACATTTAATGTCTTCGACTTCTTCTTTAATTAGAATAAATGCACGCAAACATAGCATTGAAAATTGTTTGGCATATCTGTTTGTCAATCTGACAGACAAAATCAGAGGTTAAGTCATTTAATGGTATATATCTATATATATATATATATATATCCATTTAAAAGAGAATCTTTGCAGATATCAATGATTAATTCCACCCACATGACAACAAGAAAAGAAGTACGACCACTTCTATGTGAGGGAGAGAGAGAGAGAACAAAAGGTTCGAGAATAATCTGTCACTATATTTCAATCAGTTATGTTTGTTTATTAAAAGAAGAAAATAAAAGATGTTTGACATTATTTACAAACGGACTATGCGAGATTCTGAAGTTAAAAGTCCTAGACGAATATACACGTCAGTGCCAATGCCATACAATGTCTCGAAATTTAATGAACCATTCAAATATTCACAATATGCACGAGATGTTGCAACACCAAAGCCAAAACTTAAAAAGAATCGTTGTTAAATATCAAAAGTTTGGTTTTGTTGTTATCTGATTACCCGCTCATTGGATTGGAATGATTGCCCATGACAAGTTGATCATATAAATGATTATCAAAATCTGTATAAGATAATTTTAATAATTCATTTGAAGAAAAATCATAATTGAAGATTTTTTCGAGTAAAGAACGTGGTATACCACCGCCATGATCTCGTATTCTAGAACAAAATTCTTAGTTTGACACTTTTTGTTTTCTGATATCCTACCGAATAATTAGTTCATCATCATTAACAGATATGGTGACTTCAATATTCGGTAAACTGTCATCAGAATTTCGATGATGTTCAACAGTAGCTTGAAATGCATTCTTAAGCATTTCTGGAATAATATAACAGAGCGGTGTTGGAATGTACGGAAATGAAACATCAACATGTCCCGTAATAGTCACACTTGGCGCATGACCATAGGTCAACCGACATATTTTTCTGTTTAAAATATGGAAAAAACCAATCTATTTTATTTTCGAGAATCTTACTGAACATATTTCGCCGATGATTCGATCAATTCTCTCGGAGAAAAACTCATACAAATAGCACCTATATAATTTGGCTAAACGAAATATATTCGAATTTTATTTCAATAAAATAGAATGTACTTTATTTTTACGTAATTCAATATGATGTTCAATAAGCATTTTGATTGCTAATCGAGCTGTTAATGCACGATCGAGAAATTCTCGTACGAGCATATCTTGCTAAAAAACATCGAACTTTTCCAATTCGATTATTTGAGCAAATCATTTGTACTTTGATATATCGTTTCGATTCTCGAAAGCCTTCAGTTAGTAATGGCAACGTATCTGCACTGCAATTTAATGTATTTTGTAATAATTCAGTATAGATTTTTTCTTGTTCAAGTGTTTTGATCTAATTGAATATAAAAATGAATAAGAAAAAAAACAATAAACTGACACAAACTACCGGTGGAAATGAATGAAGTGTATGAAAAATTTTAATAAAACGTTCGTGCTAAAATTAGCAATTGTGAGATAAACGAGAAGGAAACATAAGGATATAAGCATACCACTTCTAAAAGATGTGGATTACATGCTACAACAAATGGCAAATTACGAAAGTCGTTTATTCGATGAGCGAAACGAATTGGCAAATCTTTGTGTAAATATTCAGCCGATCGCTACAAACACCAAGAAAAAAAGATAAGACATTTTCAATATTTCTCTTGCAAATACTATGAGATGACGGCCATCTTCGGTTTTATTGATATACATCATTGTTAACGGTGAAAGACGTGTTGATTGCTAATAGAATCAATGAAATCCTAACTCATGATTTCAAGTTCAATGAAATAGAAATACTTTGAGAGCAAGTTGTTCAACGTCATTTTGACAATAAAATGATGTTACAGTTACATTGGACAAATGTTGATCACGATTTTGTGCAACATTTGCTTGATGACGAATGAATGAAATCAAATACTTATTTGAAAATAAACGAGATAATTTTCGTGTTAACATTATCATTCACGTAGCAGTATAATCGGAGAACAATGATCTATTCGATTTTATTTATTTTCTCGATTGGTATTAGCCTATAAACCGGTCCAATCAAAGATTTAAATAAGGAACGAACGAACGAACGAACGGAGAATTTATTATCAAAAAACACACTTAAAAGCTATCATGTGTCAATCAATCAGGTTTGTAAAAATAAAAGTACGCACACACAGCTACGCTGAATGATATGGATGAAAAAAAGTTATTATTGTTCAGGAATGATAACCATGACAACTTTTCCCATTGTTAAATTATCTTCCATGTATTTATGTGCTTGGGCTATTTCTTCAAAAGGCCATGTTTTGTCAATGATAATTTTGAGTTTACCATTAGTAAATCCTTGTAGAGCTTCGTCTTCAAATTGTTGAATTAATTTCGATTTATAATCAATTGGTCTTGCACGTAAAACTGTTCCAGTGAGTGTCGTTCGTTTTCTCATCAATACGCTAAGTGATAGATTATCAGCCTTAGCGCCACTTTGACAACTATATACAATCCAAGAACTATCAATACCAATCACTTCTTGATTTGCTTCGACATAATCTGCGCCAATACTTTCATAGATAATATCAAAACCTAGATTAGATTTGCTAATCGACAAAAAAAATAAATATTTCATTGTTTACCATCTTTATTCCATACTCGAGCAAATTCTTTCATTTCATTAACCCTGAAACAATTTCATCGTAAATATGTTCAATGTGTTCATATGAAATTCTTACCAAGGTCCATGTTTATAATTAACTGCTTTATCTGCACCGAGTTTCTTACAGTAAGCAACTTTTTCATTGGTACCAGCAGTTGTTGCGACTTTTGCGCCGAAATATTTCGCCAATTGAATAGCAGCTGTGCCAACTCCGCTATTAAATTGATATTTGAAATGAAAATTTGATTTCAGTTATTTAATCTACCTGGCACCAGCATGAATAAGTACGAGATCGTTTTTTTTAATGTTACCAATCAAACGTAAACCTTGAAATGCTGTTAAAAATGTTTCCATTATGCCTACAAACGATAGATTTACTCGAAAGAGATAACGATCGAATATTATTTACCAGCAGCTTGTACCATTGAAAATCCTTCAGGGATTTTTATTGCACAATTCATGTGTACAGCAACATATTCTGCATAACCTCCACCGGCGAGTAAAGCCATAACTTTATCACCAATATTCCATTTATCTTTAGCTTCATTGCCAACACTGACAATCTCTCCTGCTGCTTCTAATCCGATAATATCTGTCACACCAGGTGGAGGTGGATATAGACCTTTACGTTGCACTGTATCAGCCCGATTGATACCGAATGCATGTACTTTCACAAGAATTTCACCATCCTAAATATCAAATCTTCGTCGAAAAACAAATCACTATTCGTTATCAATGATAATTTACTTGTATTTGCGGCACATCTATTTCACCGATATACATATTATCTAATCACAAGAATTTCAATTACATTAATCAATCGAATCAATCAACGTTCTTACCTCGATCACCGAACTCTTTCAATAGAACTACTCGCATTTTCTCAGGAACAGACATAATTATTATTATTATTTCTCTACAAGAAAGAAAAATAATTCCCTAATTATTCCGGAGGACATTGTTTATTAAATTTTTCGGAAACAATTATAAAGATTCAAGAAGAATAAAAAAAAAACAAAACAATCAAGGAACTACATATACGGTTGAAGACGTTCTTTAGATGTGGCAAGAGCATATAAGGATGCTATTCCAAGACCATAAAGACCACCACGCAAAGAACTTTTCCAGCCGGCAGTTGATCGATAGAGGAGTCCGGTTAAACCACCACTTGCAACTGTATTCAATTCATCATCAACACCACGCACTTTGCTAATACCGGTACCGAGTAAACTGTAAATCAACGCAATAGAACCAAGAGCAGATGCTGTTGTCGCACCTTGACGTGCAACATAATTGATAATCCTACAAAGAATAAACAACTGTTAGAAGAACTCGATTTGTTGATTTCGAAATCATCGTACTGTGATGTCCGAACAGGTCCAGTTAACTCTTTCGTTTCACGAATACCTCGATACAATCCCGATGCACTACCAATGAAACTTCCTACAGAAAATAAATAAATAGACTTTCAATTTTCAATGGAAGCAAACCAGCAATAACTGAACCACCGATAGTAAAAAACATCAATTCCAATCGACCACGTTTTTCACTTTGTCCTTCCGGTACAATAAATTGTGAATTACCCTTTAAATTCATCTTTAACCTTCGGATAAACAAAATTTTTATTTTTTTCTTACTGAATTCAATACAGTTGGATCGAAATTTAAATATGGCGATATCGAATTCATTCCCGGTGTTGAGTGTACTAAAATTAACAAATCTTCATATATAATTTCCATCACAGAATATCGTCAATCTGTACCCGGTATATTCGGTGTTGAATCATACATATTATAATTTCCAAAAAGACTGAAGCTTTTTTTATTTGAATCTGAATTCATTTTTTGTTTTGTTGTTCTGAAAAAACGAAAAGTATTAGTGAGCAATTATTATTATTCTAGACACAGAAACAAGAAAGAGAAGAAACAAAAGACAAAGGAAATGGCTCGTTTTTGTTTTGTTTTTGAACAAATATTCACATTCAAGAACGAAAAGAAGAAGAAAAATGCTTAAACAACTAGATAATAATAATACAAATAATATTTTTGGTAAAAAAAACGGACAAACAAAATGAGATGTTTGATTTGTTCTTCGTTTATCAAGCGATTGTATTGAGATATGAAGTTACGTATCAGATGAAAAATAGAAAATATATCACACGCACACACACAGCGAAAGAGAAAGAGATCATGGAAGACAATAAACAAATGCAAATCAATTGCTAAATTCAGGATTTTCGCCTGTATATTCGTTTTCGAGACGATATTGTAGCGTACTGAACGAAGGTCGATTGTCGGGTTGAGCATGCCAACAGTCACGCATGATTTCATAGAGTGACGGCGGACAATTTGAAGGCTGCGGCAAACGATAACCTTGATCGACTTGNCGGAGAACTTCGGCNTTTGTCATGCCGGGATAAGGCGTTCGACCGAATGTAATCAATTCAGTCAAAAGAATACCATACGACCAAACCTAAATTTCGAAGAAAATTTGAGAAAAAAAAGAGGAAAAAATGAATTTTACATCGCTTTTCACAGTAAAACGATTGTAGAGTGCGGCTTCAGGTGCGGTCCATTTAATGGGAAATTTAGTGCCTTCTTTTGCTTCGTACATTCCACCAGCATATTCCTAAAAGAACAAAAAATCGTCTTGAAAAAAAACTTCGAACATTCCGTTGTCGAACTTTGATTATTCTTGCTAGACCAAAATCAGCAATTTTAACTGTATTACTCTCTCCGACGAGTACATTTCGAGCAGCGAGATCTAGAAATCAAATCTCTTTTTTTCGATAAAATTCAATCGATGATTTACCTCGATGAATATAATTCTGTTGTTCTAAATACGCCATTCCTCGTGCAACTTGCGTAGCAATATAAATCAACGCCGACATTTTCAACTGTCGGCCACGAGGACTCTGCAGATAGTCCAGTAAACTTCCGTTTTTCATCAATTCAGTGACAATATAAATCGGTTCTTCAATCGTACAAACAGCGTACAATTGAATGAGATTGGCGTGTTTTAAATTCTTCATAATCGACGCTTCGGCAAGGAAATCCGTCGGATTCATCGAGCCTGGCTTGAGAGTTTTGACAGCAACGGGCACATTTTCCTTCCAAATGCCTTCCCAAACATCACCGAACTGTCCGTGACCAAGTCGACGAACTAATTTCACGTCATGTCGAGAGATTTCCCATTTGTCAACGAGATTATGTGAGAGACCATCGGTTTCAGGCTTGACAATTTGTAGACAAGGCCGTCGGAGATTGACGCACAAACCATCGGAATGTTTCGAATAATGAGCAACTAATTCCGGCAACGAACTGAACATCGTTCGACGAGCTATGAAAAATCGTCCGTCTTCACTCTGACGAATTCGATAGTGTTTTATCGAATCATTATCTCGAATCGACAATGAAAAGTCCGTTTTCTTCGTTTCACTATCACGAATGAGAAAACTTCCATGTTCATTACCATCTGACATCAGTTGTTTTTCAGCGTCAATTCGACGATGTGATTTGAAATACCAGGGAAACGACTCGAGACTGTCTCGTTTGGCAACATAATTCGATGGTATCCAACCCTCTTGTCCATGTTCATTTCGTGCTTTCCACCAATTGGCCGCTTTTTTCTCGAGAATTTCCAATAGATCGCCTTTTCGTAGTTTCAAATCGTCCTCAGCTCGTCCCTCGTAGTCGAACAGAACGACGTATTGAAAACGTGTGTTATCTAAATTCGATTTCGATACAATAGCAGATGTGGTTGACGATGAAGCACTTGAAACGCCTGATGACGATGGAGTAGCATTGGCATTGGTCGTCTGACGATTGAGCGTGAATTGAACAGATGACGGTGAAAGAATCGGTTGAAGTTGTGTTTGAGTGTGACTCAGCTGTGGCCGAGAACGATTCGAATTAATACAATTTCCCATGATTTGCTAAACGACAAACGAAAAAAAAACAAGGTCTTATTAGAAATTCAATGGTATCGAATTTCACTCGAGAAAAATAATTATATCGTTCAGTTCTATATCGAATAAGTCGTTGGGATCGTTCGACTAAGAGTCTTGCATCGAGATGTCCAGCAAACTCGGTGGGTACGAACTGTTCGATATAGAATTTCGAACGTTCAGCCATTTTGTATTACTTTTTTATTCTCTATTTATTACGAAACAAATATTTCTACATACAATAGATTTCTTTTTTAGTTTCTCAAGTGCGCCTAGATGTAATTAAATTTCTACGTGTTCAGTTCACATTTTCACCCGTTTTTTTTTTCATGTTTGTAAAACAAGAGAAAAGAAAAGAAGTCAATCATTCTATTTTCTTTCGTTTTTTGAGTAAGTCTTACCAAGAGAGATTTTTTCTTGTGTGTGTTTATGTTTCGACGATGAAGAAGTTCATATTTTGATAACAGATCTTCTTCTTCATGTCGGAAGATCTAAAACGAGAATGAAACTTCAGATGATCGAACAACAGTTGTTACATAAGGAAAGAAAAATTGTGAAAATTGATCTCACATAGGAATTTCTTTTTTTTTTGTCGACACAAGTAAATATGTATATGAATTAGATTAATAATTCAGTGAGTATTTCTGATTTGTCGACAGCATATGTTTGACCTTCGTCGAATAACTTCTCTTTTTTTTTTCGACATCTAATCATGCCTTGAGGTAATAAGTAATGGAAATGTATTTGTAAGAACAGATAAAGGAACACAAATCATTGACCTCTAAGATTGTCTATTAAAGAATGCTGATTTAAAGACAAACAGAAATGCGTATAATCTGCAGATTTCGTTTTGATTATGAAGAGAAAAAAAATCGATTAGTGTTGAAGAATTATCTGATCAATTCTTTGATACAGCACCGACTCATTAGACTAGTGATGACATGCATTGTATCAAGCATGAGCAACGTACAATCTATTGTTTTCAATTTTTTTATTGGTTACTGACCAAACGAGCATCGTACAATAAAAACAGACAGATGTCACTACACAGCAGTTGCACTTAAATAGCATAACCGTGATTTACTATATCACAGCTAAAAATCCAGAGATTAAAATATTGAAGGAGAATATTTCAGAACTGAAAAAATGAATCTGTGAATGAATGTCAATGCTTTAAAGAATTTAAATAGAAAAGCATCTGCTATTTGCGTGAAGTGAAGCTAAATTGATAGGTGGAGTTAGTTACACACATAGAAAAAAAAACGAAATTTATTATTTAATGAAAGCGTGATAATAGATATATTAAAATGAAGAAAAAAATTTTATCTAAATAAATCAATTTTAAAATTTTATTTTAAAATATGTCAACAACGACGGCGTCATAGAAACAGTATTTACTATGATTGCAGCATGATGCCATAGTGTTCTCATTATTTCTTCTTCCGATGACTTCAGAATACTGTATATAATGTGCATTCTATCGTTGTTCAATTCATTATTTTCAGATCTTGTTTTATATACATATATTCAGTCCAAACCTAGTGAATTCTTTGCTCATTCATCATGGTCAGTCGATTTCAAATAAAATCATAAACAATTGTCTTTTGTTTCTATCAGGGATTACTCGATATTTTACGCAAACTTCGTTCAACACCACAAGAAGAATTACGTATATTACTCTTAGGTCTTGATAATGCTGGCAAAGTATGTCAACTATTTTCATATTCTACTTTTAAAATACAATTCAATGATTTAGACAACATTATTAAAAGTTCTTGCATCCGAAGATATATCTCATATTACACCAACACAAGGTTTTAATATAAAAAGTGTGCAATCAACTGGATTCAAACTTAATGTTTGGGATATTGGTAATAAAAATGTTCTTTTATTTGTTGTTTCACTAATTCGTTGTTTTTTAAAGGTGGCCAACGAAAAATTCGTCCTTATTGGCGAAATTATTTCGAAAACACCGATGTTTTGGTAAGAAAACAAAACCAAATTCTTTCGATTCAATCATGTAAATTCATTTCTCATCTAGATCTATGTCATCGATAGTTCTGATCGAAAACGTTTCGAAGAAACAAATCAAGTATAAATCTTTTCTTGCTTTTTGCTTGAGAGATGATTAACTGAAATTAATTTTCTGTTTACAGGAATTGAGTGAATTATTAGAAGAAGAGAAACTACACGGTGTTCCACTTCTTGTATTTGCTAATAAACAAGATTTACTCAATGCATCAAAAGCTTCAGAAATCACTGACGGACTTTCTCTACACCAAATTCGCGATCGACCATGGCAAATTCAAGGCTGTTCAGCCTACACCAAGGAAGGTGTTAAAGTAAAGTTCTTTACCATCATTTATTGCCGTTTATTATTCATTATCTTTCGTAGGAAGGCCTCGAATGGATATCGAAGACTGTGGCTAAACATAAGAAATAAAAACAACAAAAAAACCAAACTGCTGCAAACAACCGTTCGTTTTTCTTTCTTTCTCATTTCTGTGTGTGTGCGTGCGTGTATCAACTATTTATTCATTTTTCTGAACAACATCAATGCATAGAAAACAAAATACCAACTTAGTATGCATATCTATTGTGAATTTTCTTCATTGTTATATCGAGCATTGAAAGTATGCTACAATCGTGTGTCGTCGCTTTTTATGTGTGTGCGTGCTGATGATGATTTTCTCAGAAAAAATAAATTTAGGAATGTCAATCATTTATTTCAAATCATGAAATATACACAAAACAAAACAGACTAGGCACAATCACAAGAAAATAGTAAACAAAAAACAAAAAAAAAGGCACCTTTCATTTAACTAATAAAAATAATAGGAATTCGTTTTATCATCGGAAAAAGCGCAAAATAGAAACTAATCATTCTCTCTTTGAAAACAAAAAAAAATCATCATAAATAAATAGAAAAGTTAATAAGGAATGGAGTTCTGTTGATACTGAATGTAATCATAGAGACGTGTTCGTAAACTCAAAGCACAACGGTTAATTACTTCATGCATATAGCGAGCTGCTTCAGCTTCGCTTGCGTCAGGTTTCAAGCGTGCATTTAACTGTTCTAATGTATGACCACGAAAACATGGCAGACCCGTGTCAAGCATCAAAGCAACAAGAGTTATGAAATGTTGTCGGTAAGGGCGCAAAGCTAGGTAACCTTTGATACACAATTCTTTAAACCAATGAAATGCTGGTGCATTTAAATCACCCATAATTAAAATCATTTCAGCTGTCAGTTTAATATCAGGTTCAAATCCAATATTACCGCCAGGTGATGATTCGAACATAAAACCAAAATCTAAATAAATCGAGAGAAATTATTTTTCTTCTTAAATTCTTAATCAACAAACCAATATGAATGATGTGTCCTTCATCATCAATCCTAAACGAATAAATCAATCGATATAGAATTCAAATTGAGATATTTCAACGAACATGATATTTCCATTATGTCGATCTTTGATTTGCAGCATAAACAATGCAATTGAATATGCAGCCATGCTCATGACAAAATTTCGACGAGCTTTTTGAAATTTAATCGAATCATCTTTGCCGTAGACATGTCGAAAATAGTCGAATAGGCCAACTTCAGTATTTCGACCGATATCTTCACGAGAACGTGAATTCGGAACACATTCAATCACTCCACACTAAATCAAAATTCATCTCAGATCGAATTTACTTTTCTTTTTCAATCTCTTACGCCAGGACTAGTGGCAATAACACGATAAGTATACAAATACAATTCTAGACCTTCTTGTTCGAATATATTATGAAATAAGCGCATCAATTGTAAAGCCAAAATATCCTTTTGAAATTTAAAAAAAAACAGTTCGATTTTCTTGTAAATTAACTCTTCTCTACCTGTCGAACATCATCACCAACTTTGAAAATAGCCATTTGAGGATATTCGTTCGTTGAATCAGGTATAAATACGTAATCCGGATCGGCACAATGTTCAACTCGTTCAATGCCAACGGTTTGCACACGAAATGTTGCACGATAAGGTGCTTTGGCCGCACTAGACAATCGAACGATATGAATTCGAGGCGATNATTCTCAGAATATGACAAACCTTTGCATAGGAGCACCACTTTCCGGTAACAGAGATGTCACAATTGCTTCAGGATTTGATGGTAAATAAACACCTGATGGAACTTCACTGCCAATGTCTCTCAATGCTTTGAGACAGGCTGATGAAAAAAAAATTGAGATTTATATTTTGAATAAAACTCGATATTGTTTTTACCTTGTTTACGTTCGTTTCCTTTCGGATAAACTTTGATAATATCGGATACTTTCGTTAATTTATCGGAAAATTCAAAAACTCGTTCATAAAATTTCTTGGCATGCGGTGTTAGATTGTTTTCAATTTGTTGAGCTATAGGTTCTAACTTGACTTTCATTTCTTGATCAGGCGTTGTTTCATTTTTAAATATATTCGTTCGAATATTCCAGATCAATTGATGAGCTAACAGATTCGATTTTTGCGAGAGAGCTAAAATCAATCGACGAACAAAACCCATCTAAACAACGACAGTTTAATTCAAAGTAGAAGAAGATAAATCAATCTTCTTACATCGTCATATCGAACAGCTTGAACAAGTTGTGGAATGTAGAGAATCAAAGCTTCGGATTTCGTTGTATAGAGTATTCGAGAAGCGAATTGAATCGTATAGGAATTCGCTACTTGATTCAATCGTGCACGAGCAAAGTAAGAAAGTGCAGCAACGGGATTGATCGGTGCCCAAGTAAGAATATGAGNTGTCTAGAAAATTTCATGAGAAAAAGAATCTCTCTCTTTCTTTGATAATACTTCGCATTGTCGATCATTATCAGATGAAATTGTGAATATACTCAATGCATCGGGAATGTGACGAACTTGTAATGGATATGCTTTGACTAATTTTTGAATTTCATTTTTTAATGATTCTCTCGGAATTCTAATGAATAGAAAAGTATTATTTATGTATTTCGAAAATAAGAATGTGTGTACGTGTAATAGAGATTAATAGCTAAATCTGGCGAGATGAACCATGCAAGTCGAGCATATTCTTTCCATGCTTTATTTGAGATTTGATTTAAATCGTAGAGTTTCCAATTCTGATAGGTCGATTGAGTATCTTGATCGAACTGAAGATCCGAACGACCCAATGGATTATGAAAGGTTTCTAATCGTTCGATTTCATACGCCTAAATAAAACATAGATTTCATTCTTCAATGATTCTTNATCTTATCTTTGAAAACCTACGAGAATTGNTAATAATAAATTGCGTTTTTTCAATAAATCTCTTGTTAATAATCGTATATCATAGCTTTTGTCTGTATTTTTACCCGATGCTGCTAAACGAAAACAAATGATCAACTTTCTTTTGTTTGAAATCACAAAACAATCATCATTAATCAATGGAAATTAGTATTGAAGCTTGTGCGGATATGGGTGAGCGCAAATGCCTACCTCGTAGAGATGATTTACGAGAGAATACTTAGGGAANAAAAGAAATAATATAATCAGTCAATCGTACTCCTAACAAGGAAATATGTTTTTCTTTTCGAAGTTTTTCTTCGTACCAGATTTTCGACTGAGCGTCGAATGTCCTCCAGCGCCTGCTGCAGCACCTCCGCCACCTGCTAAGGAATTAATAAGACCAATGGGTGCACCTCCTTTTGATGAACTTTCACTTGTACTGTGCGACATAATATTTGNACCGTCGACTAAAAAACGAGAATCTTTGATTTTAGACAAGAAACGTTCNCAATGAGACACAAACTTGTAAAACTCGGATCATTACAAAATTTCTTCTCGCCATGAACCAACGAAAAGAATTTTATCAATTTCTGTATATCATTTCGTAGTTCGTTGTAAGTTTGCGTAGGACAACGATGTCGAATGCTAATCGACGAAAGAAAAATANTTTTTTTTTTGTCGATTTTTCTATTTTATAATCCTCTTACGTAAAATAATCAAATGCAGTATGATAGATTTTCTCTCGAAGTAAATATTTACTAACACCATTAGCAAGATAATCACTTTGTACGAGATATAAAGCGAGATATAAAATACGGAAACGTAAGCCAACAGCACAGACATGTTTAGTCATTGGTGCTTTAGGATTATCGGAAATTAAACTAAGTGATTTATGAAATAGATCGACTAACATTTCCATTTCAATGTCAGCTTTATGCATACAAAGAGAAACACGTTCTTCGATGAACTATAGTTCAAAGAAAATAAAATTAAAATCAAAAGTTTGTCAAGTATAAATCGATATACTTTGAAAAATATTCGATGTGGATTAACAGAAGGTGGTTGAGGTTTTAGTTGTTCTTTTTCCGNTGGAGCTAATGGCGATGGTTCAGGTTTATCAACCGAATATAAACCATGACGTTCACTGATTATTCGTTCCCAAGCTTTATAAATTTCTTCGACAATCTGAAATAGTTGTGTTTTTTTTCTTTTTGTTTTGTTTTTGGAATTCAATTTACTATTAATTCTAATTCTGGCCGACCAACAATTGCCCACGACCAACAATCAACAGCTGCTTCCATGACTGTCGTCGTAAACATTTTTATTGGCAGCCAAACTATAGCATGTATCATATCTCGATCCAAAGCATTTCCTAAAGTAACGACATTGAATTCGAATCTTTTCAATCATCAATCAATCAACCTTTTTGTGCATTGATTCGGTTCGGTGCAGCACCAATTGCTGTAAATGTCATTTCATTTTCATTGTCATTATCATCTGGTTCAATATTTCGAATTAACATAGCTGTTAATTTAAATAATCCATTACGAAAATTACTATCGACTGTAAAATGAAATGAGATAAGTTTTAAACAAAACGATGAACTTCTTACAAATAGCAATTCGTTTTTCGAAATCTAGTGCAACATTTTTATCATTCATCGGTGCTACAAATGACATTCGACGACGACGTTGTTGAGATGATTTGAATTTATCCAGTGAATTCAAACGATTCTGTATCGCATGTTCCATTTCATCTTTGACGACGCCTAAAGCTTCACGATAATCTTCACGATCAAGTCCTTCAACCTGAAACATCGACATCAATTAGTTGATTTCATTATTAATCACATTCGATATTTACAAATCCAATCGCAGCATTTCGTTCTCCTAATGAAATCATATAATCCGCAAAATCATCTCGATATTGTAATTTATTTGTCGTCTATACAAATTTGCAGATCAATTCATGATTGAAAAACAATCAACTTACATTATTATCCGTTGATTTCGAAGACGTACTCAAATATTCCCACATAACCTATGAAAATCACAGTTTGACCAAACGAAAGACAAACATTTTCAACTTACATGCAAACCTTTATGTTGTCGAGCATCATTCGAATTTCGTTGGCCTTGTTCGAGCTTCAACATATATTGCTACAGAGAAACAATACCATTTCGAAATACAGTCACGGTTATTTAAATAGATTTCTACTTGAATACAAGATTTAAGCAAAGTCGGAGAGATCATCAAAGCTTGTTCAATAAACATTCGTCCAAATTCAATAAATTTATTGTAAAGTTCCTAAATTCAAAGGAAATATTCGTCGTAATTTGTCATTTCAAACAAACACAAACAAACCAGTCGTTTTTCGTACGTATCAACAAATTGAATTGTATGTTCCGTATCGGGCACATGATGATGAGCTATTACTTTATGTAGATTATCTTCATTTAACGAACACGCAAGGATGTTGATGATGTTCATTAAAGTTTCAATTACAATTGAACTGCAGAATAATTGTGGAAAACTAATTAGAAAGAAGAAATTGAGTTTAATGAAAATGATTTCGATTTAAACGAACGCATTTTTCGATAATAATTGATGCAAATAGAGTTTAGCTTCTTCTTGAACTTCTTTGCGAACATGAACGCGTTTGATCATGAAAAATTGACATTGTTTTTCGAGATTTTTATTTCGTTCAGGAGATTTCGACTAGAAGAAAAGTTTGATTTGAAAATCTTCAACAAACAAATCGTTGTCTACCATTCGTTTCATTTCATCAACGTAAATTTCAAAACTTTTCCTTCCAATAGCTGTCATCAACACCCAAAGACCTATTCAAAACAGATTAGTTCAATTCTTCAACTCAAATTCAGCGTTTGCTACCGTATTTATCTCGAATTAAACCTGGATCTTCGAGATATGAAAATATAAATTGAAATGCTGACGGTACAAGTGAATGTCGAACTCTAGAGACAAATGATAATTCTATTGAATTTTTTTCGTATTAAATAAAAATAACAACCTCAATGTCTCGAGATAATACACTGAAGCTGTATAAGCACTTTGTTCAAAACCAAATTTATCAATATAAGATTTGGCATTTGGAAATGCCGAAAAGATACTATTTAATTTTAATTTCAATTCAGAAATATCGTCCTAGAAAACAAACAAACTTGTCTGTT
>JGI26536J50258_1001267_pt1 | contig 17763 bp, 18 predicted proteins | sample ThiBiot_750_plan_FD_50258 | JGI IMG/M metagenome (IMG submission 50258)
TTTTTTTTTTTCTATTTCGTTTTGCAAAGATGTCAGAAGAGAAAGCAATTATTTGTATTTGGCTTGATAATAAATTAATTCAATGTGAAGAACATGTCGATGTTCAAATCGAACTTCGTGCAACTGCCAAAGATTTTCAAAGATTTCGAGATTTCGATGAATGTTTGGATTTTATCACAGATCAAGATGAACAATGTCGAATATTTCTCATAACTTCAATGAATATTGGTAAACTTCTTGTTCCACTTGTTCATCTTGTCGAACAAATCGAATCGATTTATTTGTTTTGTTCATCGAAAACAACTGACAACAACGAATGGACACAACAATATTCCAAAATCAAAGGCATTTTTCTCGATGTCAAATTAATTTACAATCGTTTTCTTAAAGATACATCGGTTCGAGATCATCACAAAGAAGAAGAAGTGTCGATTTCATTTCTTTCGTCGCGTGACATAACGTCAGTTGACGTCAATCGACAAGATCCAACATTTATGTATTTTCAATTATTAAAAGAAATTCTTTTGACTGATCATTCACTTGAAAACGAAGATTTATCACGCAAAGAAATGATTGATTTCTGTCGAGAAACATGTGCAAATAATCCATCAGATATCGTTCTCTTAGATGAATTCGAACAAACATTTATTCCTGAAATGTCCATTTTTTGGTATTTAAAAGAATCATTTCTATTTCAAATGTTAAACAAAGCTCTTTGGTCGGTTGAACTCGATGTTTTATATCGATTTCGATATTTTCTTCGTCATTTATACAATCAAATTGTTAGTGAAGCAGAAAAACAACGAAGTCAATTGTCATCATCGATTGTTGTTTATCGTGGACAAACGATGTCCGACAAACAAATCGAAAGACTCAAACGAAATCTCGGTGGTTTTCTTTCGTTCAATAATTTCCTTTCGACTTCATTTAAACGACAAGTTGCGTTGAATTTTCTGTTGGGTTCATCGAATGGTGTTCTCTTTCAAATTCAAATCGATCCTAAAATTCAACGATTTCCCATTGTCAACATCGAATTAATTTCTTATCTCATCAATGACGAAGACAACGAACAAGAATTGTTATTTACAATGGGAAGTGTTTTTCGAATTCTTTCCATTGAAAAAACACCGAATTATTATCTTGTTGAATTGACATTGAGTGAAGATGTCGATGAACAATTAGCGAATTATACAATTCAAATGAGANATAAAGTTCGAACGAATCATTCNTTTTTATCTTTATTAAAATTAATGGATGAATTATCTCAATCGAATTATGTTGATCAATTCAATCNAATTTCTAAACAAGATTTTTCGTTCGTTTTCAATCAACCGTTACTCGCTTTAATTCATCAAACATTTGGTTCCATTTATTTATCTCGAGGTCAAGNCAAAGAAGCTTTCGATCATTTAAATCGTTCGTTACGAATTCCTGTCAANAATTCTATATTAACAAAAACCTATAATCTTCTTGGAGCAGCTTGTTTAGTGTTTCGTGCTTTTAAAGATGCGATCGAATATTCGCAATTAGCCGAACAATGTCAATCGAATGCAACTGATCCCGATATATCAGCGATTATTACAGCAAATAAACAGTTAGCTAAAGCTTATGAAGAACAAGACGAATATTTCAAATCAATTCAACATTTAAAACGTGTTGAAGAATTACAACAAGGACATTTCGGACAAAATGATCCGTCATTAATTGAAACTTTTGGTTTAATCAGTTCGATTTACATTAAAATGGAAGATTTCACTCAAGGTTTTGCTTATCGTCAAAAAACTATTGAATTAGAAGCGATGACAGCTGAATTGAATCCGGAAGTATCAGCTGATTATTCAATAAAAAATGGAATTCTTTTTGCATCTCAACAACAACATCAACAAGCATTGATCTATTTTAATTCAGCATTGGAAATTCAACAGAAATATTATTTATCCGATAATCCAGCCATTGCTAAAACATGTAATCATATTGCTCAAACTTATGTCAATTTAAATCAATATCAACAAGCCATTGAATTCTATCAACGAGCTTTAGAAATCGAACAAAATTCATTATCATCCGATCATTATTTAATTCCTCAGAGTTATCATAACATTGCCAAAGTTTATTTTGCTCAATCATCATGGATTTCAGCGTTGGAATATTCACAAAAAGCCGTTGAAAAATTGAAAACAAATTCCAATCGAAATACATATCTATTAGCTTATTATACGTCTTATATTGGTCTTATTTATCAACAACAAAAAGAATATGAAATTGCTTTGATTTCTTATGAAGAAGCCATTCAAATATTTGAATTTAATCAACATGAAGGTGATGGAATATTTCTTGGTGTTTATTTTCGAACAGGTCAAATTTATCAACATTTAAGACGATATGATCATGCTTTGAAATGCTTTCAAAAAACTCTCGAAATCGAATTAAAAGTGTTGCCTGAAAATGATGTTGGAATAGCTGAAACATATTCTTCACTAGCCGATGTTTATTTCTCTTTAAAACAATTCGATCAAGCCATTTCTTTTGGTGAACAAACACTTCAACAATTACTTAAAACCTTACCAACAAATAATTTTAAAGTCTTTCAACAAAAACTGAAACTATCGGCTATCAAACAAAAAGCATTACTAACTTAGAACAAAATTGATCTTTTCATATTTTTGTATAAATTTGATTTATTTGAGACAAACATCTAAAGCTTGTTGAAGTCGAATGAATTTGGGATGATTGGTTGGAATTTGATTGTTTAAATAGATGTTTTTCGTTCGTTCTAACAAAGGAATCGAAGAAATATTCAAACCCATTTCATGATAAGTTAAAGCAACTTCAACGAGACTTTCAGCTAATTGTAAATCATTTTCATCCAAAGATTTTTCACGTATTTCCAAAGCTTTCAAATGATATTTCAAGGCTTGATCATATTTTCGTTTTAATCGATAAATATTTCCAAGATTAATATAAGTTGGAGAGACAAATAAATGATTGTATTTCACTGATTTTAAATAGAGTTTCTCAGCTATTTNATAATGTTGAATAGCACGACGATACGAACCATTTTCTTTTAAGATTCCAGCTAAATTATTATGAATATTAGCTAAATCTAAACAATTCTTTGGATGAATACTTTCGATTAACATTAAATGATACGAATATCTCTAAAAATCAAATTCAATTTNAATTTGAAAAGAAATGAAATGAAACCTGTTTGATATTTCCAATGTTTAATTTCCAAAGAGTTAAACCCATTTTAATTGGATTTTCAGGTTCTAATGAATATTTGTCAATCGAATTTTGAATCAACGTTTGAACTTGTTCGTCAACTTGTTGATCCAAAACGAAGACAAGTGATTTACTTCGAATTTGTTGTAATCGAAAGACAGTCATCGGATAGAAAACAAAATCTCCTTTCTCGTTCATTGATGCAAATGGATGTGAAGTTAAATGTTGAATATGAATTTCAATAATTGTTCCATCTGTTCGAGGACAATCAACTGTTGTAAAGAGAAATGTTTGAACAACAATTAGATTTCCAAGTGCAAGTTTGTGAATTTGTTTGAGATTGATATGTTGTGATCGATAAACAATCAACGGATGATTGGTTATTTCAACTTGTTTTTGTAATCGATTCATATCGAAATAAAGATCTTTTAAATAGAATCGAAATTTCGATAGAAATTGATAATCTTTGACTCGGCAAGCTTTATTTAAAGTTTGATTGAGAAATGTATGTTGTCGAGTTAACCACCAGAATGCTTTTGTTGATTGATAATTTCGTTGAAAAGCTAACAGATATTTCAATTCATCAGCATTATTTTCATAGAACAATTTCAATTCGTTGAAGAACAATTCTTTTTCAGGAGCTTTTTGTGATTCAATACGAAAAAGTAAATCGAAAAAGAGAAAATGCCAAACAAAATCTAAATCATCTCGTTGTTGAATAGGTCTCATTTGAACTAATTCATTTTTCGATACTTGTAAATCATGTTCCAATTCGATTAACAATGAATCGAAATCATTGAATAATTTCGTATCTTTCCATGCTTGTCTATCTTCAGGTTGTCGTAAACAAAGAACATAGATCGATTCGATTTGTTGACATTCTCGTTTCAACAATTGAAATTGTCTCGCTAAACGAACTCGACCGATGACGAGAAAAATAATTTCATTTCTTATTGATTTAATATAAGCAAAACATTGTTGTTGATCGGTAAATGATGCTGTCACCGTATTCAACGATTCTAAACGANAATCAATTGGATCTTCATCATACCAAACAATTACAAAATCTTCATAATTCAAGATTTCGATTTCTTCTTGTTTTTCATTGTCTTTTTCTTGTTGTTGAACATTTTGATTTGCTTTCGTTGGTTGACTACCCATTCGTTTGATTTCAATTTAATGCCATTTACAAAACAATTTGCAATTTTTTTCTTTTCTTTTCAATTTTATTCAACAAACAAGAGAAAATGAATAGAAAATGTTCGGATCACTTCTCAACCATTCGTCATTCTTCTCGAAAAATTTCTTTGTGAGTTCATTTTTGGAAAGTTGCTTCGCTTGAGCATAAGTTGTTGTTGTCGATGGTAAATTATCGAAGATTTGAAGATAAAGTTTGAATAACGAACATTTAGCAATTGGACTTGCATATTGTTGTTTGTGTCTGAGTTTGTTGACTTGTCCTAATGGATGTCCATCGACAGTCACAATTGGTGATGAAACATCTAAAGATTTCCACCAAGCAATTGACATTGAACAAGGTCGAACACGTTGAGATGAAAATGGACCATATGCAAATGGTTGATCAATCGATTGAACTGAAACATCGGGGAAGATCGATGAGAGATCAATGTTCGAATGAATAATGAGAGAAGATAATCGAATGGGTTTGATGATAATTTGATCTAAGAGAGAACCTTGTAAACCTTGACAAATCCATCGATTGATTTTATTTGAACATGAAAGACTCGTTGTTTGATGACCTTTACCAGGTTTAAAATATAACGATGAATTCAAAGATTTATGTTCCAATTTTGGTCGTTTTATTGGATCACTTAGAAATGCAGCTGAGCCACATGGAGAATACGAAACAAATAAACAGATCTTCAATGATTCATTCCAAATATATTCTTTTTCTTTTTGTTGAATGAGAATTGATTGATTATTAGTGTTATGTTCAAGAATTTGTTCGTAAAGAAATCTGATAAATGCTCTTCGTGCAATAACTTCAGCATGACTATCATGTAATAGACAACCATTGGTTCCTCGTTCTTCGACTTGTCCACCTAAACATTTGGTTCCTGTTCCCAATGATAAAATATCGATTTGATTATTCGAACAATCAATCGAGAGAAAAGCAGCTAAATGTGTCCATTCATTTGCCGATGGTTTTCCACGAGCTGACAATTCATTAAATTTGTCAAAACAACATTTAGCTATTCGTTCTCCTAATTCTTCTTCATTGTCGTTATCGAGCGATCTTTTCATTTCTTTTTTTTTCTTCATAAACGAAACGAAATGATTCATTTTATGATTTAATTTGTTGTCGATTTTGACGAATAGAAAATACATACAGATGTAGTGACAACACCCCTTCGTTCTATCTTCTCTCCTCTATAAGCTTGTGTTGTAAGTGAAACAGACGCATTTGGACGTAGTGCATCTTGCCAATAAATATCAGGTATTCGGTATACGTGTCTCTCTATTTGTCATGTATTTCGAACTATAGTTGATGTGTCAAATGCTATTAAAGAATATTTATCAGCTGCTTTAAATGAAATATGGTCATCAATCAAGAATGGACTAATTTCTCTTTATCGTGTAATAATTGTAATTGATCTTTTTTTATGGAAAACTTTAGCCAAAGTGGCAAAAATATAAATAAACGGCTTTTTTTGACACAATAGAACTACTTATACATATTTCAATTGTGAAAAAGTTTTTGATTAGCTTGACTAATAATTTGTTTTTGTCCTTGTGTCATATTCGAATGAATTGTAAATGGTTGATAGCCCATCGTTCGTCTGCCTTCCATTGTCTGAATATGTTGAGGAGTAGCTCGTCCAATATGTTGTGATTCACCTTGACCACCAGGAAAATCAGGTGGTGGAATTCCATGTTCGAATGAATAACGTTGTTGAACAAGATAATCAAGATTAATTTGACAGAGAGGCGAAGCAGGAATATAGAAAACACTTGAATCTTGTTGACCTTGATGAACTGGATCGACAGCATGAATTGAATCACAATGCCAAAAGACCATATCTCCTGGATGAACACAAGGAATTGAAACCATTGATGTCGACAATTCTAAATGAGGATGTAATGTTTCGTTCATTTCTTGACCACGACCAGGTATAGCTCCTTGCCAAAGACTCGATCGATCGATTTTCCATTGTCCACTTGTTTGATCTTGAGTAAGAAAAGGTCGAAGTAACCAATAGGCTGTACTATATTTCAATAATGGATTAACAAGAAGACCACCTTGACCTGGATTGACTGTTGACAAACTAAGCCAACCTTGCCACGAACGAAAAGCCGAACAACCACCAATTGTATTATAAAGAGACATATTTGCCTGAACACGATGAGTTGCATCAAAGAAATCATTGTTTTCCCAATGACCTTGAAAGATTTGTTGATAACAAGTTCGATATTGTGGATCTTCCCATCGTTCAATACTTCCTCCATCGACATGAGGACCAAGAGAAAATTGATTGTCACCAGGTGGACGAATTCTTAATCGATCGACATACATTAGATTTTCATCTAAATGAATTTGTGTTGTTGATGATGCATGCCAAAATGAATTGGCAAAATTCAAAGCTTTTAAAACTCGATGATCAGATCGAGCTATGATTTGAGATGGAGACCAATATAATTCATAAACAACTGGTTTCTCTTGAGGAAAAGCTTTTGTTTGAGGATTTAATTTTATATATTTTTCAACATCATCTTTTAATTTCAAAGCTAAATCTTCGGGTAAAACATTTCGAATAACCATAACACCACGTGTTCGAATTTCATTTTTGATTTCATTATTCGAAAGATTTTCTAATTGATTAAAATTTATTTGAGGAATTATATTCGATTTCAATGAACGAATTATCGAATTTTGTTCTTTTAAAACAGAAAGTAATCGTTGCCAACTATCGATTATTTCTTGTTCATAATTTTGAATAATTTCACATTTTAATTTAGCATATCGATCATCTAACGGTTTATTGAAATCAACACCAGAAAGAGATGCAAATACTGATGAAATATCACCTTCAGGTTTACTAAAATAAGATTTCATTCTCATACAACGAATTATACATTGCATCGTTTATACACTTTCTCTTTCTTATCTATCTTTATGATTCTCACATCAGACTTTGCTCTTCTATTTGCCATTCGGATCGTTCTTTTCACTAAAAAAAGGTAAAACATGGATTCATCATCGAATCATTTTTTTTTTGTGCTTTTTCTTTTTATTCAGAAGGAAATCGAAAGATCAATTCTTNTTCCATTGCGAATTACATTAAGTTTAGCTTCNATAATTAATTACACGAACATTGAAAATATTTGAACATTTTAAGACAAAATTTCTAAAATAAAACGTTTCTTTCATAAAGAAGAGTTTAAATTTGAAGTTGTTTATATTCAATTTTGAGATGAATTTTGCCTCGATTGACTTTTCTTATTGACGATCGAAGAGTAAACCATTCATCAATATATTCTAAACAAAAATCAACATTGACAAAATAATTCATCGTGGACAAATTCCAATACTTTTCTCAGTTAAATTAGTTAAATCAATTATGACAGATCCAATTTTATCATCTATGAATAGATCTTTATCGAAAACATCGACTCGAAGAAGATTTAATCCTTGAAAATGATTTCTAAATTCAAATTTCGTCAAAAAGAAACAACGAGAGAAATTGTTAACTTACAAAATTAAGATTTGATTCCAAACGGGATCTTTTGTATTTGATTTGACCGTTGTTTTTTGTTTTCCAAATCGACTATGGAGAAGATAAACTGAGACATAAGCATCGTTTTCACTGAAGAAATCTTTTTTCTTTAAATCTTTCGCTTCGATAACATTGATTTGAATTTGAGCCATTCTTCTTTATCATTTGTTGGAGAACAAATCAACGAAATAAATATACATAAATCGATAGTCATTATTTCATGACATCATTCAAAATATAATCAAATCGGATTTGTTTCTATTGTTTATAACGTTCGACGTAATTACATCAATATGCATTTGACTCATCGATATTTTCATCTCGATTTAATGGGAACATCGACAATACAACTATCTAGATATGTTTCATACTTTACTCATTTACATCTACGTCTCATTTGTACTTTTCAAACATTTCTATTTTTAGCAGTGGTTTATATTCTATTCTGAGATGAATTTCTTCTCGATAGAGTTTTCTTATCGAAGAATGAAATGTAAACCATTGCTCGAGATGTCCAACACAAGATCAAGATAAAACAAACAAAAGATTTATTTCGAATTGCAATACTTTCCGTAATTAAATCAGTTAAATCGATAGTGACATCTACCCTTTTTTGTGCAATTTTGAGACTTGACTAATGTTTTTATGCTCAGTTTTCGATGTAAAATTCCAATATAATGAACGTTTTGCTTGAAATCGAAGTATTAGTTCGTGAGAGAGTGATGTTTTCTTATGTCTAATTATTGATGTATATATGAACACATTCTCAATCGAGGTCGTTTATCGACAAGAAAAAGTGCACAAAGAAAATTTTGATTTGAAATTAAATTGTAAGTTTTTGATAGTCTAAAACAAGATGAATTTCTCCATGAGCTAATAGACCAAGTTTTCCTTTGATTGTAAACCAATTCTCAATATGATTTTGTTGATATAAATCTTGTAAATCGATAGTTACTGAACCAATTTTATCATCTTTTAATGAATCTTTATCATAAACATCAACGTGAAGTTTATCTTGACCTGTCAAATGATTACTAACAAAACAAAATTCAAAAATGATTTTCATCGAATTGAATTGACTTACAAAACAAAAACTTGATTCCAAATGGGATTATTCGAATTTTGTTTCGTTTTCGATGTTTGTTTCAGTTTTTTATCATCGAGATAAATTTGAACGTAAGGATCATTTTCACTCATTGTATCTTTTTCTTTTAAATTTCTCGCTTCGACAACAGTTATTTGAAGTTGAGCCATTTTTTACTTTCTTCTTTTTTTTTTGTGACGACATGACAAAAAATATACCGACACTTTTACGTTTTAACAAGAGTAACTAACAGAGACAACAAGAGAAAAGAAGAGAAGAGAAGAAAAAAATAAAACTCGTCTATGATGGTTATTCGACAGCATGAGAAGATTTCAATATTATTTGATTCTCAAATACGCAAATATTTGTTCTTTTGCTTCGTTCGAAGATCAGACATTTATCTCGAATTTGATTGGCAATCAATGGGTAAAACATGGATCGATCCAATTGTATCATCAACTCGACGAAGGAGGAGGAATCTTATTTGTATTTAAGAAAATATTGTAAAGAAAGATGTTGATTTCATCGTTAACTGTTCGTCAGTTGTTGAATAATATTCAAAAACAAATCTTAACTCGAAGTACTTCATTTGTTCATTGTCAAGTTAAACTTCAAGAAAATGAAAATGACGAAGACAAAGGTTTATTTAAACATTTTGAAATCAATGAACAAACTCAACAACGATTGAAATCTCGTGGTGTCGAATATTTATTTCCAGTTCAATTTCGTTCGTTCAATGATATTGTTTCAGGCAAAGATTGTATTGTTCAAGCACGTAAGACTTCTTCTCCTACTTATTCAATTCAATGAGACACATTTTATTTTGATATTTTAAGGAACGGGAACTGGAAAAACATTAGCATTTAGTCTTCCTATCGTTGAACGACTTCAACGTGAAAGTTCAAATGTTGTTGGTCGTTTTCCACGTTGTTTAGTTTTAGAACCAACACGTGAACTTGCTAAACAAGTGACGAACGATTTTCTTTCGATAAAAAGTCGATTGTTATCGATTTCGACATTGTATGGAGGCAAAGAATATTCTCAACAAGAATTATCATTGAAACGAGGATCGGATGTTGTTGTTGGAACACCAGGACGAATCAAAGATTTTCTCAATCAAAATAAATTAAATCTTCGTCAATGTGAAATCATTGTTTTGGATGAAGTCGATCGAATGTTAGACATGGGTTTTCAACATGATGTCGATTTTATTATTCGAAATATTTATCAACAACAACAAACCAAACCTCAAATGATCGTTTTTTCAGCAACAATTCCATCGTGGTTAAAGAAAAGTGTTTCTCGATATATGTCATCAACGAATCATTCATTTATTAATTTAATTGGACACGAACAAGAACAAACAGCTGNCAATGTTGAACATCTCTCGTATTCTCTACAGGATTTATCGAAAAGACCACAAGTTGTTCTGCAACTTTTGGACAATTATTCGAAAGATATCAATCAAAGTCAAGCGATTGTCTTCTGTCAAACGAAACATGAATGTGATTCATTAGCACGGTCGAGACAAATGCATTCAATTTCAACTGGTGTTCTTCATGGAGATCTTTCGCAACGAAAACGAGAAGAAGTTCTTGGAGTAGACATATCTTACATCTCCTTTTTTCTCTTTATTTTATTGTTCTTCTTTTTCTTTTCAAAGAATTTTCGTCGAGGAAATATTCGTGTTTTAATCACAACCGATGTGTCAGCACGTGGTCTCGATATTCCTCAAGTTGATCTTGTTATTTTGACTTCACCGCCACAAGATTGGGAATCATATGTTCATCGATCCGGTCGAACTGGTCGTGCTGGAAAACAAGGAAAAGCTATTTGTATTTACAATCATGAGCAAATCAAACAATTGAAACTTGTTCAACAGAAAGCTGTAAATTTTATTTTATTTTTTTCTCAAGAAAACAATACTATGATGTGATTTCTTTATTGTAGAACATACAATTTGCCAAAATTCCTTCGTTTCAACTCAATTCTGACGAAGAACAACAAGCACCGAGAAGAAGACGAATGTCTATTTAATTTACACGGATATTAGATGAATTACAATTTCATTGCCTTCAAATAAAACAAGCCGTTATTGTTTTTCTTGTTTCAATTAGATAAATAAAATTCATCAAATGGTTCACTTCGTTATAGTCTTTTTTCTTTTTCAATTCGAATAAGTGCATATCGCCAATAAACATCAGTTATTCAGTATGCGTGCCTCTCTATTTGCCATCTAACGATCAGTAATATTTCATCTCCATTGAAATTCGTTACAAAAGGTTATGAGAAAAACAATATTTATTTCTATGTAACAGAACAAAACTTCAATTGTCTACTTGTGAAAAACTCAATCGACAAGTAAACATATACAATTCAATTTTTTCTTTTGCGTTTCAATATACAAGACGACACAGGTTTTTTTCTAAAAAAAAAAGAAAGATATTCATATTGAGTAACAAAAGAAATATTGAAGTACTCATGTAGTTTGTTCATACTATCTCTTAGATAAAGACAAGCCGACTCGGCTGCATCAGATTGAACTGAAAAACATATATATATACTTAGATTTCGAAATAAACACACCTACACTTCNTTGAAAGGCGTTTAAATTGACCATGAGCTTTTTGTGTGGCTACTTTCCATCCGGCTTCGCTAGAAACAAGTCAATAAAAGTTAATTAAACAATATTTTCAAGAAAAAATCTCTTTTACATTTCCATAAAGTGTATTTCTTNATCATCTTCAATGTTATAATGTAATAATCTTAGCTTGTCACATTGTTCAATAACGACTGAAAGAAAATATCTGTAAAAAATATCAAAACATATTTCTTACATACACTGATACTTTTCATGACGAAATAAAAATTTAATTGCATATTTTGTACAGCCGATTAATTGTTGTTCATTATTTGGATCAGCAGTAGATAACTCCTTGTTTAATATCTGTAAAGAAAAGATGTTTAATACAATTTTTATACACGAACAATGACAACAAACATTAACTGCTGTTTCAATATCATTTGCTTCGACTGCATACATAAAACTCATCNAAGAACAACTGTGCGGANTATCCACTGGAATTTGTTTCGACGTAGCAGCCATCACACAGTAATCTGAAATAATAAAGTGTTTAAGAATGCACGATGTTTGATGATTTTCGTCTAGATATCATCGAGTTTTATATAAGACAACAACAATGAATTCATTCAATACAAGACGAACGATTGTGTCGAACAAGTCGACTGACGACCAATTCAATGATCGACGAACGATTGTGTTAGATATTTGTAATTTGATTGGTTATCGATCGATAGGTGAAGTATGGATAAATCCAATTTCACAAACTCGAATCCTCAAAATATTTGTTTTATTCGAAAAAAAAGGAAATAATCAATATCTAAAACTTGAGCGGTTTATATTCAATTATTAGATGAAGTTGAACATTCGATGAACTACCAAATCTCGATGGAAGATTGAATCAATGATCAATATATCTTATTCAGAAACTATTCTTATGAAAAACGGATTATATTTCGATAGAAGAAAAGAAAAAACAGCGGCAACAGTACTTTTTTCATATAATTCATGCAAATTCATTTTTGGAGATCCAATTTTATCATAGATAAATGCGGAAACATCGGATTGAAATCCGATCGTTATGTGTACTTCAAAAAGTGAACCTTAGAGATTTCGGTAGTGATGATGAAGTAAAGGCGAGGAAGGCTGGTTGAGAGACCGTAGAGAGGAGGGAAACGATGGTGGTGTTCGAGATCGTGGAGGGCGAATGTAAGGGAAAGATATGTGCCAATATTTTATGTTAATCTCTGTTTCTACTTCAACTGTGTTTTAGACCCTAATTTACCAATTGATCTTTCTATTCTAAGAAAATGCATATTTTCTGTCAAAATATGATGAGTTTTTCTGGCTTAGTAAGAAGTACCAGAAGGATAAAATTTTCAAAGAAGCATATTTTTCACTATGTTTTGATATCATACGATACCCTATGAAGAGTTCTATCTAGTGAGAGAAACTCGTATCGATTCCATGACAAAACGTGCAATTTACTCCGATATTATGTCTAAATTTACGAATTTTTGGTAGTATTGAAAATGTGTTGTGCGCAAGAAATTTTCGTCATTATAGATCTATCTATACTATTTAGTATGATTTTGTAGCGCATGAAATTCTCTATCGAACGGTGTATAATAGTATGAGTTTTGTCGCAGCTACGAGAAAATATTAGCTTAGAGAAAACTGTCAATTACCAGGATCTCCATCAAATCATGGGGGAAAAGTGATGTTTTGAGCTGTAAACCAGGAAATACTTGACCGTTGGGGCTCATCTTCGAACTCGACCGAGATATATATGAGACAAAACTGTGTATAAAATTTCATGACAATAGGACTCTCCGTTAGGAAATTATCGTGTAAACGGCCGGACGGACATACAGACCGATTTGATAGTGTATTCACTTTTTGAGTACACAAAAATGAGATCTTTGTTCTAAGCAGGCACATAGAAAGTATTCTATCCATTGATACGATTAATCAATTTAAAAGAAAAACAAAAATAAATAACTATTTGAAATCGAAATTTACAAAACAAATGTTTCATTCTAAACAAGTATTTTGGAATCATGTTGTACGGACGTTTTCTGTTTTTGTTTTTTATCATCAAGATATATTTTAACGTATGCATCATTTTTACTGAATAAATCTTTCTTTTTCAAATTTGTACCTTCGATCATTTTGACAATCAGTTGTGTCATTGGAAATCGAAAGAAAAAAATACAATTTATAATTTCAGTTCGGAAATAAAATTTCATTGGCTTTTTCAATCATTTGTTTTTGTCCTTGTATCATATTGGAACGAGTTGTAAATAGTTCAAAATCCATCGTTCGTCTCCCCTCCATTGTCTGAATATGTTCAGAAGTCGCTCGTCCAAGATGTTATGATTGACCTCGACCAGACATAGCTTCTTGTCAAAGTAGTGGTGTAACCAGGATTTGGCGGGTGGTTGGGCGGTGCCCTAGCAGGTTTTGGAAAAGGTTATTTTTAGTGAGACATGATATTCTTTTGCGTAGAGCACACATGCAAAGTGTGTTTATTATTAAAATATTTTGTAAACTAGTAACTTGCTTGTTTATTAAAAAAATAGAAGAATTACAGCTTTACTTAAATAAAATTCTACAGTTTTGTGTGCATCAGCAAAATCGTTTATAAGTTTTTCAAAATTGATATCAAAATCGCGTTCAACCGCTAAAACACACAAATCACTCAATCGAGTATCTGTCATAGTATTACGCGTAGTTGTCTTTATTAGTAGTTTTCTACAAAAAATCAGGAGAAAGATCAGTAAGTTTTCTTTTGCGATTTATGAAATATATGATAAGTTTTTTGAATTTTGCAATAGGGACATGTCTAGAAAACACGAACAAATACAGTTGCGGTTTTTAGTGTGCGTGAATCATGTTTATTAGCTGATAATAATACTTCAATATTAACGAGAATGTAATAAATTTCGAATTTTTTCAAATTGTGATGCAATGATTAGAAATGAACAAAATCTTACATAGGATTACCAGAATGAAGTTTATCTATAGGAAATACTGTATTTATGCAATATTAGTTTTATCGTGATGATCAGTTTTTGGCAAATGTGCGTTGAATAATACTACAAAAAGTGTTTCTATTAGAGAAAAATATGACAGCAATTAGGTATGATGAGTACTAATGTTAAACTGTCTAAGCCGATTCTGACGCTGGATAAAAATAAGCAAATTTCTATTATACTTTCATTTTTGGGAATTTTCTAGTTTTAACTTTTTATAATCGTGGAATTAAAAGGATGCACTCTAATCAAACCTTTCTCAGCCAGTATATCTTTTTTTCTACTGACAAGACATATGCTTGTATTAAGAGGTTCAACAAAATTGTTCGTTATTACTCGAATAATTCTGTTTCTTAATCACACAACTCATTTGAGTTGTTGTCCTTTACTTGCGAGATAAAGACAAGAGCTATCTAAAATATTCCATTCTTTTGTCCCTAAGCTAAGTTCGATATTGTCTCAAATCTTCTTAAGTGCTTAAAAATATAGATAAAATTAAAATTCTGAAAGTTTGAAAGTCAGGAGTTATCAGGAGAAAGGGTGAAAAACCAGGAGACTCCTGACTAAATCAGGAGGTTTGGCCACCCTGGTGATTGGGCAAATAGCCTCGGTGGTTGGGCGGTGCCCATCCATGCCCGCCCTTGGTTACGCCACTACTTATAGCATTTATCGTGATATATTCGATCGAATGGTATTACACTATAGTTCAATGTGAAAGAAAAATATTATTAACAACAAAAAATCAAACTTCGTTCGACAGTTTTGATAAGTGTATCAGTTCGTACTCATCGAAAGGTCTACCATATCTGATTGAAACAATGTTTTCACAAATATCAACGATTATCCGTTGGTTTTCTGTTCATATATTCACCACCATCGTGTTTTTATCAATTGGTCTCATTTCTTATGGTACACTTCATCGACAGAGCGATGCATTTCGAACTATGGTTGATGTATCAAATTCTATTAGAGAAGATCTATCAGCTGCTTTAAATGAAATATGGCTATCAATCAAGAATGGATTAATTTGTCTTTATAATGTAATAAAAGTAGTTAACACTATTGAGATAATTGTAATTGGTCTTTTTCTAACGAGTGTACCTGATCTAATTACTTAGTTTTTTATCGAAAACTTTAGCCAAAGTGACAAAAATATAAACAAACGGCTTTTTTTGACATAATAGAACTCCTTATTTGACAAAAACATAACAAATATGCAGAAAGCAGAAGGCTGACCAAAACTGATTGATCAATAGAAAATTCTAAAGATTGCATGCTACGTATACTTTTCTTTTACAATATAGAGATTGTTATTAAACGAAGTAACCATGAATAAGCAAACGATATTTTTACAAGGTAGCGCTCATCCGATGGATTCGCAGGCCCTTTTATGAAAAGAAAGCAATAATAATAATTAGTGGACATAAATTGAGTTTAGATTTCCTTTATCGCTTGAATCGATTCTGATGATCTAATATTTCACTGTTTCATAAAAGTCAGCGTTACGATATCGATTCTTTCAGTGTTGACGCCGATGTATAACACTTTTATACGAGTAACAGATTCTGAGCAACTTGTTTGATTTTCTTCTTTGACAACAGTCTTTTTTAATTGTTTAGAAAAAGGCAGTATACTTTTAAAATTTCAATAACTATTTTATAAATACATTAATAATTAACCTCATATTCGAACTCCTCGTCACTAATTACCCCTGGTATGTTATCGAAGTTGCTCTCGGTTCTTCTTATTATTGAGTCTTCCAGAACTGAAATCTGATTGGCTTGGACAGACAAACTATTTTCGTTTTTACAGCGAATTTTCGCCATATGACCCTTTCTTTCAGAAAAGGGAATAACGATTATGGGATTGATGAGGAACTATGATAATGATAGATTCAAGATCATAATCTTCTCTGACGTCGTTCTTTTTCTCTACGCCACAAAGTGTTCGGTTCTCTTATGCTCCTCCCGTATAATCTTTTTTTTTCTTCTCTCTGGTATATCAGAGAAACATATATAACGACGTGTACAAGAACTGTACCGTGGAGTCTTATTCTTTTCACATTTATATTTTCTCATATATTCTAACTCAATAAAAAGATAGTGTTTAGCTATCACAAGGTACTACTCACAAATATACGTTTCACCTTCAGAAGAGAATCAACAACTAGATACTCTCTCTGCAGTGTTATTTCGTTACAATGTTCTTCAAGTAAATTCTTCTCTTTTCAAAGAATTTTCGTCGAGCAAATTCAAGTTGATCTCGTTATTTTGACTTCGCCACCACAAGATTGGGAATCGTATGTTCATCGATCCGATCGAACTGGAAGGCAAGGCAAAGTCATTTCCATTTATAATCAACAACAAATCAAACAATTGAAACTTGTTCAACAGAAAGCTGTACGACGACTNCATTTCCTCTTTTTCTTTTTCTACCAAATTCATTTTTATTTCAAAATATTCAATTCGAGTAAATTCCTTCGCTTCAACTCAATTCTGATGAAGAACAACAACAACAACGAGTACCGAGACGAAAATAAAATTGATTAAGATGAGAAATGTTCAAAGAAACTTTTATTCAGAAATGAATTGAAAAAAAAAAGAAGAAGAATAGTAACTAAAATTTGAGTGGTTGATATTCGAGAATTAGATGAAGTTGACCATTCGATGAGCCACTAAATCTCGATGGAAGATTGTACCAATGGTCAATATGTTCTATTTACATCAAACAACTTGCATTTCGAACAAAAAACAAAGAAAGAACTACTTTTATCATATAATTCATGTAAATCGATTTCTGTCGAACCAATTTTATCATCGAAAATTAAATCTTTATCATAAACACCAATATGAAGAGTATCTTGTCCTCGTGTATGATTACTAAACAATCAGTGAGAAAAAAAGAAAAGAAGAAAAGCAATTGTAAATCTTACAAAATGAAAGTTTCATTCCAAACAGGAGTTTTCGAATCGTGTTGNACAGATGTTTTTTGTTTTTGCTTTTTATCATCGAGATATAATTTGACATAGGCATCGTTTTCACTAAATAAATCTTTTTTCTTCAAATTTTTTCCTTCGATAACCTTGACGATCAGTTGAGCCATTGT
>JGI26536J50258_1001276_pt1 | contig 17680 bp, 15 predicted proteins | sample ThiBiot_750_plan_FD_50258 | JGI IMG/M metagenome (IMG submission 50258)
GAAATTACACTCAAAGGAAAACTTAAGTTTTCATTTAAAAAAATGTTTACTGGTGATAAAATGTCTATATCGACTTATACAGGACCCGGTGAAGTTCTTCTCGCACCACCCATTTGGTGAGACTTAATTATTTAGGAAAAAGGAGGAATATAAATGAATTGTTCGAAGTTTAGGGGTGATATTGTTCCGATTACTTTAGACGGAACTCAACAATGGAATGTCGGTAAAGGTGGATTTTTAGCAATGTCACATGGTGTTGTCAAAGACACTAAATCTCAAGGTTTGGGCAAAGCAATGTTCTCAGGTGAAGGTCTTTTTGTTCATCGAGTTTCTGGAGTGGGTGTTATTTTTGTTGCATCTCTTGGTGCTATCGTACAACGACAATTACGACAAGGCGAACAATGGATTGTTGATAATGGACATCTTGTTGCTTGGAATTGCCCATATACGATCGAACGAACAGGAGGTGGAATCATGAGTGGAATTCATGCAGGCGAAGGTCTGGTCTGTCGATTTACAGGACCAGGAACTGTTTATATCCAAGTAATTTTCTTTAGAAGTTAACACTATGAATGATGATGATTTTTTATTCTTTAGACACGAAATCCTGAAGCTTTATCCGGATGGATTTCAAGTCGCACTGTCTGATAATTAATGCTAACTTTAAATATATGTATACATATTAGAGATTGCATTTTGTGTGCATGTGCGTTAATAAACATTTCTCTATCCAAACATAGATTCTCTAATTCGGTGGTGCATTGGATTATTTACGCAATATACCGATAAATTGATTTTCTATCAACCAACCACTAAGAACTTTCCGGAAAAGAAAGGAGGTCGATGTCATAGAATAATGTACGCCAATACAGCGTAGTTCTTCTTTTTATACCATTTCTTTTTCCTATTGAATCTTAAAGTCATTGAGTATGTCGAGTGCAAATGAAAACAACGACGCTAAAGTAGCTACTGAATCCGCACCGCCTGGTATCAATTCAATCACAAATACAGTCGGTATGCATCCAGCAACAAATGAAAGCTCACCACCGTTTGTTCCATCGAATATACGTCGTGGTAGTTGCGATCAGCCTGGTTGTACAGCTGAACATAGTGGCAAACCTCATGAATAATCGAACATTCTTATATGTGCTTCTTTTTTTTGTGGTAAAATTTTATCTATTGTAATCCAGCACTTTGAATGCATAGAGTTTGATTATAAAAATAAATTCAAACTATGGATCTTATTTGAAATATACGTGTATGAAAAATTAATAAAAAATGAAGCCTTGGAATAAAATTAAAAGCAAATGAGAGTTTCATATTTGACTTTTTTTTATTGAATAATCAAATTAGTTACAATAAGAAAAAACAACATGCATAAGAAGCAACATAGGAAAAGACGAATTATTCAACCGATCAATTCGTTACCTACAGTAAGATTATTTTGAACTTTGAATTTAGAAAAGAGTTTCATGAGTTCAGAAAGTTTCATCTACACTACAAAGTTCACATATTCAACTGAAAACTGCAGTAAGTGAACAATAATTTCATGATGCTAATTTAAAACAAAAAACTAGATTATTACCAATGAGAATAACCGATCGACCTATTTAAATTTAACCAAATCAACTAAGTAGATTTATTCTATTTCATTCTTAAATCATTATATTAACTTACACCTAAAGAAAAAAGAAATCATTGTCGACGTTCGTTATTGCGTAGACTTTTGTTAGTTCTATTTGCTTTATTGATTATTGGGCTTATTATCGGGATTTTAATATGTATCTTTATTAATCCAAATTACCTAGGAACTTCAGCATCTTTACAGAGTAAAGTTCATTTTTTATATTCATCATCTCGATCATTTACTTTTGTTTTAAAAAGACACGTCTACTATTTGCAGTTGTTTATGTTCAAACGAATCATGGCGATTCGATTCCGATATTCTAGCTCGTTGGTCGTTTGATCAAACATTTCGTGATGAAAATAATCTCTACAATGCAACATCATATAATAGTCCAGCATTTTCTTCAAATGGTTATGTCAACCATTGCTTATTTCGTATATTTCTCTTGCAAAAACAAGTTTTACAATTGAAATCTGGTTAAAACCAACATCATTTCCGAATACTATTGATCATGCTATTTTTGGTTTATGTCCTTCGATAAATACGCATCAATGTCTTCACTTAACTATTCGAAAAATCAGCACAAATTATTATCTGTATTTTGGTTTCTATTTGAATGATTGCCAAGGCAATACATCAATTGGTTCAAATCAATGGTTTCATGCTGTGTTTGTATTCGATATGAATACTATGAAACAATCGATTTATTTCGATGGTAAACTCGACAATCAATGCAGTGCATCAGCACCATTTTTGGCTAGTTCAGGCGATATAACAATTGGAACGATACCATTACAAATACCGGCAGTTGGCTTGAATTTTTATAATGTAAGTTTTTTTTGTTTTTGTATTAAAAACGCGTTGCTTATGATAGTGGGAATGTATAGGGTTATATGGATCATTTGACAGTAACAAAACGTGCGAAATCATCATGTGAAATTCAAGAAGACGCTACACTTGTAACTTGTTTATTATTTAATAAACCAACGCCATATGTCGATAATGGACCGAATTCACTATCGAGTACAGAATCATTGACAACAATTATATCTTCAAGTCATTCGAAAGAAGCTATTTCATTTAATGGAAGTTCATTCTTTCAAACATCGAGTTTCACATCACTTGGTATCAGTAATAAATCTTTTTCTGTTGCTCTATGGCTTCGTCCTCAATCAGTATTAAATAACGTCGTTCATCTCTCAGCTGACTCGTCTGGACTGGGAAATGCATGGTGTGTTGCTATTTTATCTTTGAGATCAAACGGAACTATCCTTAATAGCATTTATAATGGTACGGGTACTTACCTATGGAGTTCATCGATATCAATGACACCTACTTGGACACATGTTGTTCAAACATATAGTCTTGTCAATGGTTTTCGTTCCTATGTCAATGGTATACTCATATCATCGATAGGGCCTGTTTTGTCTTATAGTGCTAGTGGAAAATCAAATTTTTATAACATTAGGTAGCAGTCTTGCAGGCACAAATTTTTGTACTGGTGCTACGGCGAATTCATTCAATGGTGATATTGATGATTTTCGAGTTTATAGTCGAGAATTGTCATCATCAGAAATCTCCACGATTTATCAAAGTACTTAAGATATTTTGTTACAAGAAAAAATGATTCATTCTCTAATTGTTATTTGCTTATATGCATGTGTGTGTGTTTTTTTTTCATTACTTTTTGATACTATCATATTTATACCGTCATACAATTACAAAATACGAACGGAAAAAACCGAGCTGGGTAATTTCCAAATAGACGAAAGAGAAATGTCCGTATGACGCAATAAGTTGTAGCATTTTAAATTTGCACGTGTTTATATGTAACATACGATTTGTTGTTCTTTTTTGACGAAAGGCGAAACTTTTTACATCAGTAAAAAAGATTGTAACCAACCACGTGCGCACATTTGACGAAAACAAAACGACGCTAGGAAGTAATGTCGACACCAATAAAACCGACTCTATCTCTTCAGACTTTACCAATCGAAGTTATCAATCACGTTTTGGAACAATTGCCAAGTGAATTTATATTCACATCCTTCACCAATGTTTCTACACGATTCAATGCTATCATCGATAATTACTATCCCTTTAAGGTAGAATTTACGACTTGCCAATTCTTTCTTCGTATTAAAGGTAAATGTAGGCAGTGACTACGATGAATCTATCGTACAATCGGCCGGGAGATGAGAATCTGAAATATCTATCACAAGCAATCATTCGAAATAGAGTAAATGAGTTTTTATTTACCAAAATAATTATATTTTTTTTATAATAGACAGTGATACATTTGACTTTAATAACAAATGGAATAGATGAACAAGCAGCTTCCTATCTCGGAATAGCGATAAGACTTAATCAAGTAAATTGATTTATTCAATTTTCTTATTTTCTATCACGATTTTTTTTTTCAGACTTTACAATTCTTAAATCTTGAAGTGAATAAGTTAAATGATCAAGCTGTATTTCATCTAGCATACGGATTACGAGAGAATAATGTAACTAAAAACAGAATTTCAAATGTAAATCATCATTTCTTAACTTGTTTCATCAGGTATTAACAACACTTAATCTCCGTTGTAATGAAATCGGTGCAAAAGGTGCACAATATCTTAGTATAGCATTACAATCAAATAAAGTCCGCTGATCTACATGTTCATCGATAAATTTTTACGTTTGAATATTATAGACATTGACATCATTAAATCTTCGATGGAATTCAATTGGTTCTGAAGGAGCTAGACATTTAGCTACAGCTTTAGACGAAAATCATGTAAAACAAATCATACGAAAATAATATTAAGTTACCTAGTGATATTTTGTTATAGACATTGACTTTTTTAGACTTGGAAGGGAACAAAATTGATTCTCGTGGAGCCGAATACATAGCGAAAGCATTAGAGAATAACAAGGTAAACTTCACGATTTGATCTATATATTTTGATATTCATACAAGATGATCATTCGTGATTTTCAGACACTATCAACACTAAATATTTGTGATAATAAAATTGATTTTGAAGGAATACAATCTTTATCACAAGCATTAATAAAAAATAAAGTACGATTGATAAATTTCTCTTTCTTCCTATTATAAAAATTTGTTACTTCTTATTTGTAGACAATAACAGTACTAAGTCTGAGTGCGAATAAATTCACACTCGAAGGAGCCAAATGTTTTGCTGATGTTTTAAAAAATAATCAGACAATCACTACCCTTAATCTTTCGAAATGTCAAATTGATTCGACAATGATTCAATATTTAGCCAATGGATTACAACAAAATACCGTAAGAATTCTACTAAATTTCACGTATTTTCATTTCTTATCTACTGTCTTGTGTACAGACATTGAATGTCTTAAATCTGCAAGGCAACAAAATCGGTTCTGAAGGTGTTTGGAGGCTCGCTAATGTATTAATTAATAATCATGTAAGTTTTCAATAAGATACTTGATTTTTTTGAGTGAACGATTTTCTTATCAGACTATAAACATATTGAATCTGTCATCGAATCGTTTCGATCTCGAAGGAGCTAGATACATTGCTGAAGCATTGCTTAGTAATCGGGTACAGTTTTATTCTATGTTTCTTGTTTTCAAGTATGATTTTATAGTCATTAACAACTTTAGTACTTCGATCAAATAATATCGGTCCTGAAGGTGCACAATATCTATCTACTGCATTAGAAACGAATCAAGTAATTTATTAAATTGTTTTCTTATACGATTTTAATCTCTCGAGCGTACAGACATTGGAAAGTTGTAATATTGGACATAATTACATTGGAAATGAAGCGGTTGAAAGTCTAGGAAATGCTTTGAAAATGAATAAAGTTAGATAAAGTCTTGTTGAATGAGAAACTCGGCATGCTTTTATTGTATAGACACTCACAACATTTGATCTTTCGATGAATGGAATTGATGATCAAGGTGCGGCACATCTCATTGATGCGCTGAGCGAGAATCAAGTACATATAAACAAGTTCAAGTTTTATTTATTAAAATCATTTATTTAACAATTTAGACTCTAACAAAACTCAATATGAGCGACAATTCGATAAGCACTGATTTGATGAATGATATACTGATTCGAATAGAAGAGAATCGAACAAGATCGATTTAAGTTCTGCTATGACTGACAATGATGTTTATCATAACAATAGAAAAAGAAGAGAAAATATTTGTCTAAATAAAATTTTAAATGCATACATATATAAACAGTCTCGTCTTTTTCATTTGCTCTTTTGAGATACGAGGGAGAGAGAGAAAAAAAGAAAAGAAGGATTATACTGTTCTCTCTCTCTCTGCTTGCTTGCTCTCATTTGATAAAAATGAATTCTGAGCATTGCTGTCATATTTGTAATAATGATTCTCAATCGATGATCTCAAATTTCGATAAACTCTCATTAGCATCAAATAATTATCAGTCTGATTTTCTTCTTCTTCCACCAGCATTACCTAAAATATCATTTCTCTCGCCATCAATTCGTTTCTATTGTCAACATTGTCAAATAATTTGTTGTGAGAATTGCGTCTCGCATCAAACACATCAACTGGTTCCAATTGATCAAGCGATCAAATTTGAGAAAGTACGTATTCTGACGCTAAGTGCTCATTCGAGTTCAAATGTTTCTAGACACGATTGACAATGAAATTACAGAAATTATCAGAAAAGACGAGAGATAGAAGTGAATTCTTAATGAAATTAAAGGATTGTCCACAAATCATCCAAGTAACTTGTTCTTTTGAGAGAAGAAAAAAAGAATATTTTTTTAAAGAAAAATGCTGAAATTTTCGAGAAAAATCTTCTCGATGAATTCGATCGAATGTTTTTTGTTCTTGAAAATAAAAAACAAGAATTATTGCATCAATTTCATTCTGAAATCGAACGAAAAATCTCTCTAATCACTCATCAATACGCATTATATCATGATCATATTCAACAAATAACTGATTTTCTACAATTTTCTGTTGAAATACTCAAACAATCAGATCCAAACTACTATTTACAAATGTCATCTCAATTAACAAATCAATGTGCATTATTAAATGAAATATTCGTTGATCAATATCGAACAGAACCTCGTACTTCAATAGATTTAGATCTCAAATTAAATGTTCATATTTTCGACGAGTTTATTCAACAACTACAATTCGAACGAACTAAACGTTAGAAAGAACTTTTTCGTTGACTTAAAGGTAATATTTTGAATTTAGCACCAATCACACCTCGATTTCTTTCGAAACAATGTTCATACAACGATCAACAATCAGCAATACTTGCGTGGTCTATTGATGATATCGGACCAGTTCAAGGTTTTCTCCTCGAATTAAATCAAGGAATTCTCATCGATTCGAATTTTGAAGTAAAAAAAAAACTATTTTTTCTTTTGTGATTTTATATTATCTCTTCGAGGAAATTTACCATGGCATTGAAACTCGTTGCGTTGTCGATGGTCTTCACTCATCGAACATTTATACTGTTCGTTTAAAAGCCTACAATCAATCTGGTGAAAGTGCATATAGTGATTGTCTATCATTTCACTCGCAATTCGGTAAAACACATCAATATATATCACAATGAAGTCGGTTTTTTGTGTTCGCTATATATAGTTCATTGGTTTACTTTCAATCCGCATATGTCTCATCCAGATATTGAATTTCTGTCCAATGATTATTCATCGTTAACTTCACGTAGTTTACAAGATCGTATTGCTCTCGGTTCACGTATTCTTCGTTCGAATAAATACTTTTGGCAAATTCGAATCGATCAGTATGATGATCAGTCGGATCCAGCTTTTGGCATTGCATCTTATGATATTTGTAAAGATCAACGGCTTGGCCAAGACTCGAAATCTTGGTGCATGTACATCGATCATCAACGTTCATGGTTTATGCATAATAATCAACATCGAACACGTTTAAATCGAGGCATTCAACACGGTTCTGTCGTTGGCATTTTAGTTGATTTTGAAACAAAAGTTTTAAAGTTTTTTCTCGATGATCAAGAACATGGAACTATGAAGTTAATTGATCTTCAAGAAAATGAAATCTATTATCCTGCAGTTAGCTTGAATAAAAACGTACATGTAACTCTTCTAACGGATGTCAAATAAATCCTAATTTGAATTTCTTTTCTAATAAAAAGCGTTGTTTCGATTCTGATTTTAATAGAAATTTATTGATCTGCTTGATTTTTTTTTCTTTTCTTTATTTTGTTTTTGATAAACAAACATGTTCTTGTTTAACAGACGTTAAAGAAAATAGAAACAAAAGAACACGATCGAACTTATGTTCTATCATCACTTGTATTCAACCGGATGATGACAAGTGTGCTTTTTAAGAAAAACAAATGTGAAAAAAAAAGAACAGTTTTGGTGTTTTTCATGTTAAACACTAGCGTGATGATTCATAAAATGATTTGTGGATCCTTCTTGTGATGCAACAGCTGCTGTCGGTGTTGTATTCATTGCAGTGGCTAATGCTTGACGTTCGTCATTAGTTAGAATGTTCATACATGTTTGAAATATTGCTGGATTTGTCTGAGCAAGGAAAAAACAACACATAAGTTGAATGAATTCGAGAGGAAAAACAAAAAGAGATTTTACTTGAACATGTTTTAAAATTAAGATCATTCGTTGACCAACAGGTGAATCAGCTTCAATAGATGAACGAGCAAAAGCGTCGGCAAAGAGTTTAATCACATTTGGAATATTCGAGTTATCTTGACCGATAACAACCGGATTATTTCTACGAAAATAAAACAAAAAATAAATAAATTTCGTATTCATTTCATCGAATTCGCATACGATTCAATCAAATCACATAAATAACCGTAAACATGTGGTGTTTCTTCTGTATCTTCGTGAATTGGAAGCCATGAGAGCCAAATTTGATGAAGCTAAATTTCATTGATAGATAAACAAAAACAAATGAAACTCATTTATTCATATCTACTTTATCGATGTTTTCTATGCAAGAATTATTGTATTTGAAGATTTTCGTCACAGCACTAACGGCATTTTCTGTGGCTGTATTATTTTCAACTAAACGACTGTCTGGTGCGCTAATCATAGCGAATAAACCGGGCAAAGCTTCAGCACAGGCTCGTGCATAAATCAGTCCACCATTCATGCCCATAACGCCAAAACCATAGGCAGCAGCTTGTCGAATTTCAGCGGCTGAATCCGTTAAACTTTCAGCCATTCTCGTTAGAAAAACTTGTGAATATCGATGTGAATGCGAGCCTGTAAATTGAATAACATCATCGAACACGCAAATAGCCCATTGACGATCGGCAACCGATCGATTGGCTTGAATCAATGCGTAGAAATGCGGAACGAGAGTATCGAAATAGACTAAGAATGATTCGGTATATGTGACAAGTAGTGAATGAATGATATCCGAAAGACGATTTAATATGTAAGCATCGAAATCATCTTCTTCAAGCATTTCTTCTTCGGCTTCTTCGTCGTGATCTTCATCGTTACGTTTTTCTGCACGTTCACTTGAGCGTTCGAAATGTTTCTTAAAATGACTATCGAGTATTGTTGTTAATTCTTTCAATTCATCGGGTGTTAACGATGAATTGCCCAATGTTTCGATACATTTGCCTAGTGAAGAAAATAATTCACCGAGAACTTCATGATCAGGTTCGATTTCAATCGCTTTAAATAATTCTTTATTCATATATTGCCACATTTGTCGAACGTAATCATCTCCTCGTAATTTCGCACATTCGAGTAACAATGGCAATGATTCAGCAGCTGCTGCTCGAACACCTTCGTGAAAATAGAATCGTAGTAGAGGCACCATTAATTTCGTTGTTTCTTCGACATAATTAACAAAACCTTCGCGTAATTCTCGTGCATAACAAACTAACATCGAACAAGCACTGGCTTTTTCTTCGAGACCCGTTGTTTTAATGCCAAATGATTGATCGCCAACATTTAAAACTTCCCAATTCTCATCATCTTCAACTTCAGCATCGGGATCATCGAGTACAGTCACTTCAGGTTTAAATCCTGCAGCTTTAAGAACAGGTCCCATTACAATCGGAAGATATTGTTCGAAATCTTTGCCGAGAATTTTACAGATACGTGTCCAAGCACCAATTAAATAAGCGATTTGAGGATCATCATTACCCAAATTATCGAAATCAACTTGAGTTTTAACTAATTCTTGCATGATTTCATAACAATCATTGACGAATTTCTCTTTGCCAACGGCTAGACCGATTAAACTGATACATTCCATTGTCTTGCCTCTCAACATACGATAATCAGGCGAGACGGCATTTTTAAAAAGATATTTCAATTGTGGCATAAAACGATCGTAATAAGGCGAAAATTCTTTTTCAACTGTATCGGCAATAGCTGCAAGTGTTGTTACAATTTGTTCGAGAACTAATTTACGATTGTGATGAATGAGTTCTTGATATTTTCGACTTAAAACTTGTTCTAATTTGTCAATGATCTGTGGTAAATGTTCGACTAATAAACGTGACGGACAATCTTCAGAGAAATTCACTAAAGCAGCACCACCATGTGCTTGTGTTCGTGGATTATCATGATCGTCAAGAATCGACAAAAGACCTGGTATAACTTTAGCATGAAATTTCTTTTGAAAAATGCCCTGAAAATCCGTTGACATTTGTCCGAGCGCATTACAAGCTGCATAACGAACACGTGGATGTGAATCTTTAAGAAAGACTAAAATCCCATTGACAAGATCATCGAGAATAGCCGACATTTCCTTGTGACAACCTTCAGCCGTCGCTGACAATGCCATTAAACCAGCATGACGATATCGCCAATCGGGATTTTGAAGCATCGTCTGTACGGTTGTTAAAATATACGATAGAACAGTTTTGCCACCTAATGCACAAGAAAGACGATCTAATGAACTCTCTCCAACAACGGCATTGCTATCGTCTTCTTCATCTTCGATTATATCTTTGGTTGACCATTCGGGATCATCTTCTAAGTCGACCATCATTTCCAATAATTGTGGAACAAGTCTGTTTAAATATTTCTTCGCTACTTTTCGTACCATGCCCGGTGCAGTTTCAGCAAGTGTGATTAAAACTTCTAATGCTAAATGACGACGTGATTCTTCGAATTTATCTTTTTCTTGCATTGCTTGAAGACATAAATTAAATATATCATCAATCGATGTTCGAAGATATTTCGGCGCATTTTCTGCGATATCAACTAAGGCTTTCAAAACTGTATCGTCATCTGTATTGGTTAAACTATGTGTTACGGTGGATAGAAATGATGGTAAACAATCACGATAGATATGAAGTAATTGGGTATTTTCAGAATTATGTTTAAGATAGGCAGTCAATGCTGTTGCAGCTGTATAACGAACTTTACTATCTTGATCATTAAGACAATTGGCAAAGATTTGATGAATGATTTGTGTCAATTGTTCAGCTCGATTGCCGAATATGCCTGGAAAAGCTCTAGAAGACAAAAACAACAACAACAAATGATGAAAATCGAGGTTGAATTGATAGTCGTCTATACTCGAAAATGATCAATGCTGATTCTTTCAAAGGCGTATGTGGTGAATTAGCTGATTGAAAAAGAAATTCCATCACTTCAGGCCATTGTGATTGATCATTTTCATCTTCAATGATAATAAAACAATACTTTCGACATTTCATTTTGTAATTATTTACCCGTTAAATTTCGTGCTAATTCAGCAGCAACAAAGCAAACTTTTTTGCGTATACCTTCATCGTCATCTAATTGAGTTATACGAGTAAGCAATTCTTTTTTCAAAGCCAATTGTTGTTCAGGGGAATATTTTGGCCAAAAGTTTTCAAATTGACTTTGAACTAAACGTCGAAGTAGAACAGCAGCAAATGCACGTAGCTTTTTTTTTATAAAGAAACAAACAAACAAACGTTTTCAGCCTCTTCAACAACAATCGCATCTTACCGGTGTACCTAAAGCCGTATTTCGCAATGTTGACATTAATAAAAATGCCTTTTGTTCATCCGGTATTTCTTGATAAATGGCCTATGAGAAAAAAAAACAAATTCGTTTGGTAGTTTTGTTCTTAGCACATCGTCTTACTTCAGCAGCCGTTCGTTTATCATTATCAGGTTGTAAACATTCTTGGAGTGTTGCAAGAAATTGTTGTTCATCTAATGATGTCATGATGAATTGATTTATTTTTCGATGGTATTCAAAGAGAAAGTGTATCTATAAAAATAATAATTAAAAAAGAAATAAACAAAGCAAAGTACAAATAAATCAGTGCGCCATAATAAAAAATAAATCTTCATACAGACTCTCAATTATAGTAATACGAACGAATGAATCTTCTTTTGTTTGTAAATTTTACAAGATCCAATCAAGAGAGAATTTCAAAAACAATTTAATAACCAATTGAAAAATGTTAACATTTATTTTTTCTCGAAATTTTATTTCCTATTTTATTATTATTTATTTCGATTAAATTTCGAGAAATTCATTCGTCGATTCCTGACATCTGTCGAGAGCAGACTCAAAGCCTTCTTTTCGTTCGACTGATTAACATTGAACGAGTATAGTGTCATGCCGATAAGAAAAACAAGGACATTCATCGAATTTTGAAGAAGAAAAGAAAAATCTTTATTAAGTTTTTTTTTATGAAATTAGATTATTTGAACATAACGGCAGAGAAATACAAAATTGCTACACAACGCATACATTTATATTTATATAATAAATAATTATCGTCTGTTTTCTTCCTGATTAGTAGTCTATGTATACATAAGTTCAGCTGCACCTGATAATGATTTCGGTAGATAAAGTAAATCATCTAGATATGCAGCTAATTCTTCGACACTACACGATGTATTATTATTACTGTTGGTTTCAGTTTCGATGCTAGTCGATTGAGGCGTATGTTTTGTCGAATGACGACGAGTTGTTGATGGAAGATGATAAGTTGATAATGAACGAAATCTTGTTAATAACGATGATGAATCATTTTCATTGAAATTAATCTTTAAATTCGACGATGAATTCAAACGTTTCAATCTTGATGAACGAAAGATTTTGATTTGATAGGTTGATATGGATGAATATTTTGATAGAGTAAATGTTTTCAAACCAAATGGATTTTCATCAATTAAATGACATAATTGATCGATATCAGATATTGATGAATAAAGTTTTTTTCGTACATCAACTTTCTCGTCGTGATCCATTTGTGTCTTTTCAGAGCATTGAATCTATAATGAATCCTTTTTTAGTTAGTCCATGAAGATAAAGAACCGTCAATTCGAGACGACATTACCATTAGACATGTGCCTCTACTAGTAAAAAAAATATGTCGGCGAGTTTTATTTATTATCAAATTAATCTCGAATTGTCAATTGAATTCTGCTGATTTTAAGATCGAGATTCTATTCAAGGTTTCAATAATAAAATTTCATTCGATTCAATGAACCAATCACAAAACAAGAAACTGCTGATGAGATTTTTTTTCTATCTATCGAAATTTAAATAAAACTGAGCAGCAGCGCACATTTACACTGGAATGGGCGTGTTTGTTTCTTTCTTATTGTATAGAAAAGACGAAATAAAATAGAAATAGAATGGACTTTCACATAACATATAAAAGTTCATTATTCCCTGGATATGTATGTGTGTACATATATAGATCTAATGTCTCTTTCTCTTTCTATGAATATTTAAATACGAATTGAATTTTTGTGTTTGCCGTCATCATCGTTTTCTGTGTTTGTAAATAAAATCAGACATACGTATTATTCATGCCTCAATACTGCTATGTTGATAATGATGAAACAACAATCACAACATATCCAGGTAATCCATATCCATTAGGTGCATTTTATGATGGACATGGAATTAATTTTGCCATCTATTCGGAATATGCGACTAAAGTTCAATTATGTTTATTTCAAAAAAATGAAAATGATGACGAATTAATCGAATACACTCGAATTAATATCAAAGAACAAACACATCAAATTTGGCATATCTATTTACCGGATTTCGAGCCCGGTCTAGTCTACGGTTATCGTATCGATGGTCCATACGATCCACGTAATGGTCATCGTTTCAATGTCAATAAACTTCTTATCGATCCGTATGCTCGTGCCTTAACCGGTACATTGAATTGGCATGATTCATTATTCGGTTATAATGTCAACGATCCGTCGTCGGATAAAGATTTGACATTCAGCAATCTTGATAGTGCACCATACATTCCCAAATGTATTGTCATTGATTCGAATAATTTCAATTGGGGCAGTGATAGTTCACCGAATATACCTTTACATGACACGATTATCTACGAATTACATGTTAAAGGTCTAACAAAATTACATCCGAAAATTCCGGAAAATATTCGCGGAACGTATGCAGCCGTTGCTCATCCGGTTATGATCGAATATTTCAAGCAACTCGGCATAACAGCCGTCGAATTGATGCCTGTTCAACATTTTTCAACTGATCGTCATTTAAAACAACGAGGCCTAACTAATTATTGGGGCTATCATACGATCGGTTTTTTTGCGCCCGATAGTCGATATTCATCGAGTGGTGCCTATGGTGAACAAGTTCTTGAATTTAAACGTATGGTTAAAAAACTACATAAAGCCGGCATTGAAGTTATTCTCGATGTTGCTTACAATCATACGGGCGAAGGCAATCAATTCGGTCCGACATTGTCATTTAAAGGCATCGATAATCGAAGTTATTATCGTCTACCAGAAGATAATAAACGATACTATTTCGATTATACAGGCACGGGCAATACGCTCAATTGTCGATTACCGAATGTGTTAAGATTAATTATGGATAGTTTAAGATACTGGATATTAGATATGCATGTTGATGGTTTTCGATTTGATTTAGCTGCAACATTAGCACGAGAATCACATGCTGTCGATCGTTTAAGTGCATTTTTTGATATTATTCATCAAGATCCTGTGATTGGCCGAGTTAAATTACTCGCTGAACCGTGGGATCTTGGCGAAGGTGGTTATCAAATTGGTAAATTTCCGCCTGGATGGGCCGAATGGAATGGTAAATATCGTGATTGTGTTCGAGATTACTGGCGTGGACAGCCAAGTATGTTATCGGAATTTGCCGAACGTTTTACGGGAAGTTCAGATTTGTATCGTGAAGAACGTCGAGGACCGACGGCATCGATTAATTTTCTCACTGCACACGATGGTTTTACATTGAATGATTTAGTAAGTTACAATGAAAAACATAATTATCTCAATGGTGAGAACAATATGGACGGTGAAAGTTACAATCGTTCGTGGAATTGTGGTTTCGAAGGTCCAACAACTAACGTTCAAATCAATGAATTTCGTGATTGTCAAAAACGAAATTTTCTTGTCACTTTATTTCTTTCACAAGGCATTCCGATGTTAGTTGCCGGCGATGAATTCGGTCGAACACAATACGGTAATAACAATGCTTATTGTCAAGATAATGAAATTTCCTGGATTAATTGGCCAAATATCGACGAACATCTACTTGAATTTACGCAAAAATTAATTCATCTACGTCGGCAACATTCAGTTTTTCGTCGTTGTACATGGTTTCGTGGTCAAGCTGTTCTTCAAAACGAACTCGAAGACATAGCCTGGTTCAAATCCGACGGACAACACATGGAAGAACACGATTGGCAACATGATTATGCTAAATCATTCGCTGTTTTTATTAATGGTCGTGGCGTACACTCACGAACACGATCCGGTTTGAGAGTTATTGATGATAGTTTCTATATTATATTCAATGCTTATCATGATTATATCAATTATAAATTACCATCGGACTCCTATGCGAAAGATTGGACGAAAATTTTAGATACCAACAAGGATAAACTTATACTCGATGGTGATGAAGGTAGAAAATATCAAGCAAATGAAATTGTAACTGTACATGGATATTCAATTGTACTTTTGCATCATATTATGACGAAAAGAGAACTTTTACTCTAATGCATGTACTTCAATGTTTTTTTTCTTTTCTATTTTTGTATTCAATTAATGAATAAATTTTCAAAATAAATGAATAGATCTGTGTTGAACATCGTATCACAGATATTACAAATAAAAAAAACAACAAAACTAATTTTCAAACTAATTCTTGCATAGATAGGCAAAGACACGTGTACGCATAGAAACCATGGTACACAAACGAGAGAGAGAGAGAGAGAAAATTAAAATTTACGGTTAAATTATCAATCAATTTTGACTTGATTGATTTGTACTGTCATCATCAATTAACATTTGTGTGTTTTCGACGTCTAGTTGTTGTTGTTGTTGTTGTTCGGTTTTTATTTTTTTCGAAAGCGTTGGTAATTTATCAGTGACAGTTTGTGGTGCAGGCATCCATTTGTGAACACGCATCGATGTTTCATGAATCGTAACCCAACGTTTTTCCCATTTGCGAACGGTTTGTGATGTGTACGAATGTTGAATTGCCCGTTTCAGATCGGGATCATTACCTTGATTGACTCGACCACCGTAGATTCGAGTCGATAAACCCGAGGATGATCCACTGCCACGAGCTTCACTTCGAAGACGAGGGACACTCATTTCATCAATGAAGAAACAAACAATGAATGAATGAATAAATCAATATACATTTGAATCACACTTTCTACGAATGAAAAATTTCAACTTGTAAATCTCTCTCAATACGTATAGATGTCACTTCGATTGATTTACACAATGCAGTAGTAATCATTACGTTTTTTAATCCTCTTCTCTGATTATTGTTCATTAGAGATATGTTCGAATAAGCTTTATAATATTTGTTTACAGAAAATCATTGATCCAACTTGTTAATGACTTAAAAGTCCTTGATGAAACTGTTCACACGACATTTCTCTTTTCTTTTTTTTCTCGTTTTTTTTTTATTGACAAAGATATTCTACAAGAAGCCAGCCAAACTTTCTAACAGGGACATTTAAATCAACATTCGTAAAGTTTTTTCTCCTCCTTCTTCTTCTCCTCCATTTCGCCTTTATTGAGTTATAAGACATATATCTTGGTTAACATTTAATAACTGAAATAATATTTCTTTTTTTCTATTCATAGACTATAGGAAAGGTCCTAAAACTCATCCAGAAGAATCTATTTGCACTTTCTCTCTGACGTTCTTCGAGTCCTTCTTCTATTTGATCTGAGCAACGGAACCACTTCGAGAAAAGTAAAGATTAACTTCAAATAAAATAACAATAACATATAAATTACATATATGTATATATGGACAAGACAAAATAAAAAAAAAAGACGAAAACTATACTTTAATTATTTCTTCTACAGTCATTTAATAGAAAAAGAACGAAAGAAAAGATATATAGTCTTTCGTTCTTTGACACAAAAAAAAGAAAGAAAGTGCCACGGTTTGTTTTTTTCTTCTTTTTCTTCTTCTTCTTGCGTTTTTTTTCACTTTACTATAACCACTCCTGTCGTTTACAAAATGCGAAGAAGAAGACGAAAAGAAATGTCTTTTTAAATGAATATAAATAAAAAGAAACGACATGAGAAATACACATGCCAATTAGATTCGTTTTTCTTATTCAGGTTGTCGTATTAATAGACAAGAAAAACAGCAACAACAGTCGCAGGCGTCCTTGAAACACCGAATAACATACACTGACAAACAATATTTGCACTTCTATAGGTATTCGTCAAATCTTTTGATCAACATCGAACGAAAGGTAAAACAAGAATTTATAATCTCAGTTTGAATACAAGGAAAATGAAAGTAATAACATATCGAATATGCATATATATATGTATTTATTCTCGATCACTATAAAATTCAATAAAAGTTTGATTGATTTCCATAAATTATTAACCTTATGCGTACTTATTATTATCGCAGTTAGAAGTGCAATTAACTGTGTTTGATTAGTCAGAAATAAAAACGAATTTCTTACACACACGTGGATATCATCGATTCAGTCGTAGGTAGACAGTAGAGAAAAAAAATGTCCTTTTTTCTACGATGTTTTCAAACCCTAAAAATACTTTTTTTTTGAAAAAATTAT
>JGI26536J50258_1001289_pt1 | contig 17545 bp, 17 predicted proteins | sample ThiBiot_750_plan_FD_50258 | JGI IMG/M metagenome (IMG submission 50258)
GACGAACGCGCGGGCGGCGGGCTCGCCGCCGTTCAGCGTGAACGCGAACACCGAGCCGAAGCCGCCATGCAGCTGACGCACCGCGAGGTCGTGATCGGGGTGCGTGGGAAGACCGGCGTAGTCGACGGAGGCGACCTCGGGCTGCTCCTCGAGCCAGGTCGCAAGAGCGAGGGCGCCCGCGGACTGGTGCCGCACGCGCAAACCAAGGGTCTCCGCCCCCTGGCCGACCAAGAAGGCATTGAAGGGCGACGGCGTCGCGCCGAAGCGGGGGGCGACCGTCTCTCGTGCGTAGGCGATGCGCGCGCGTCCGCCGTGGCGCTCCCACGGGCTCGGCGCACCGCTCGCGTTGCGTTCGACGAGGTGCGGGAACAGGCGGCCCGCCGTGACGCCGTCGAACCGGCCGTCGTCGACGATCACGCCGCCCAGCGCGGCCCCGTGACCGCCGAGGAACTTGCTCGCCGAGTGCACGACGATCGCCGCGCCGTGTTCGATCGGTCGCAGCAGCGCCGGCGTCGCGAACGTGTTGTCCACGACCAGCGGGATGCCGAACTCGTCGGCGACGCCGGCGACGAGAGCGACGTCGAGGATGTCGTTGCGCGCGTTCGCGATCGACTCGGCGAAGTAGGCGCGCGTCTCGCGGCGGGTGGCGCGCCGCCACGCATCGGGGTCGGAGATCTCGTCGACCAGCGTGGCCGTGATGCCGAGCCGCGACAGGTTGTCGAAGACGAGGCCGCGGGTGCCCTCGTAGATGTGGGCGGAGAGAACGATGTGGTCGCCGGCGGAGAGCAGCGTGAGCAGGGCGGTCGTGACGGCCGCCTGGCCGCTCGCGAGGAACACGGCCTCCGCGCCGGACTCGAGGGCGGCGAGCTTCTGCTCCAGGGCCGAGACGGTCGGGTTTCCGGTGCGGGTGTAGCCGAAGCCGGCGCCCGTGGCGAAGTGCTCGGCGGCGGTGTCGAAGGCGTCGAAGCGGAACCCGGCGGTGAGGTAGAGCGGCACGGTGCGGGACGCGGCATCCGACCACTCGGCGCCGGCGTGCGCGGCACGGGTGTCGAAGGATGCCTCGGTGTGCGCTGCGTGCTCGGTCACGACTCTCCTCGGGTAGGGCGGGGGTCAAAGGGGAATCGTCGCACGGCGCGCCGCCGCCGCCATCATCGGGTGCAATACGACGTCACGCCGTCGAGCCCTGCGCCGAGGCGCCGGTGGTACTGTGACGAGGTGCGGATCGCTCGCCTCCTCCTTAGCGGCCGCGACGAGACCTTGTTCTAGGCCGTCCTCGTCGCGGAGTTCGTCGCGGGCCTCCACACCCACTCGAGGAGTACGTCAGAGCCATGACCGACATCACGTCCGATTCGCCCACCATTCCCGACCGTCCGCGCACGCTCGCGGAGAAGGTCTGGGACAACCACCTCGTCGTCAAGGGTGAGAACGGCGAACCCGACCTCATCTACATCGACCTGCACCTGGTGCACGAGGTGACGAGCCCGCAGGCCTTCGACGGCCTCCGCGCCGAGGGGCGCCCGGTGCGCCGTCTCGACCTCACGATCGCCACCGAGGACCACAACACTCCGACACTCGACATCGACAAGCCGATCGCCGACCTCACGAGCCGCACCCAGATCGAGACGCTGCGTCGCAACGCGGCCGAGTTCGGGGTTCGCCTGCACTCGCTCGGCGACCGCGAGCAGGGGATCGTGCACGTCGTCGGCCCGCAGTTGGGGCTCACGATGCCGGGCATCACCGTCGTGTGCGGCGACAGCCACACCTCCACCCACGGCGCGTTCGGGGCCATGGCCTTCGGCATCGGCACGAGCGAGGTCGAGCATGTGCTGGCCACGCAGACGCTGCCGCTCAAGCCCTTCAAGACGATGGCGATCACCGTCGAGGGCGAGCTGAAGCCCGGGGTGACCGCGAAGGACATCATCCTGGCTGTCATCGCAAAGATCGGCACGAACGGCGGCCAGGGCTACGTGCTGGAGTTCCGCGGCTCGGCGATCCGGTCCCTCTCGATGGAGGGCCGCATGACGATGTGCAACATGTCGATCGAAGCGGGGGCGCGCGCCGGTATGGTCGCCCCCGACGACACGACCTTCGCCTACCTCGAGGGCCGTGCGCACGCGCCGCGAGGCGCGGACTGGGACGACGCCGTCGCCTACTGGCGCACGCTGCCGAGCGACGAGGGTGCGGTCTACGACGCGGAGGTCTACCTGGATGCCGCGGCCCTCGAGCCGTTCGTCACGTGGGGCACGAACCCGGGCCAGGGTGTGTCGCTCGGCGACGTCGTGCCGACGCCGTCCGATTTCTCGGACCCGAACGAGCGGGCCGCCGCCGAGCGNGCGCTCGAGTACATGGACCTCGCGGCCGGCACCCCGCTGAAGGATGTCGCGGTCGACGCCGTNTTCATGGGCTCGTGCACCAACAGCCGTATCGAGGACCTGCGCGCGTTCGCGGATGTCGTGCGCGGTCGCACGAAGGCGCCGGGCGTGCGCGTCATGGTGGTTCCCGGTTCCGCCCGGGTGCGCCTGGAGGCTGAGGCCGAGGGACTCGACAAGGTGTTCACCGACTTCGGCGCCGAATGGCGGTTCGCGGGATGCTCGATGTGCCTGGGAATGAACCCCGACCAGCTCGCGCCGGGGGAGCGCTGCGCGTCGACGTCGAACCGCAATTTCGAGGGACGTCAGGGCAAGGGCGGGCGGACGCATCTGGTGTCGCCTCTCGTGGCCGCCGCCACCGCTGTGCGAGGCACCCTCTCGAGCCCCGCGGATCTCGAACCGCTCGTCGCCGTGGCGACCGGCGCCNGACAGGAGGCCTGACCGTGGAGAAGTTCACCGCCCACACCGGCGTCGCCGTCCCGCTGCATCGATCGGCCGTCGACACCGACCAGATNATCCCGGCCGTCTACCTCAAGCGGGTGACCAAGACGGGATTCGAGGACGCGCTGTTCGCCAACTGGCGCCAGGANCCGGAGTTCATCCTCAACCAGCCCGCCTACGCGGGCGCGTCNGTGCTCGTCGCCGGTCCCGANTTCGGCACCGGCTCGAGTCGTGAACACGCTGTCTGGGCGCTGCGCGACTACGGATTCCGTGTGGTGCTGAGCCCCCGGTTCGCCGACATCTTCCGCGGCAACGCCGGGAAGCAGGGCCTGGTGGCCGGGGTCATCTCCGAGGCCGACCTCGAGTCGATCTGGGCGGTTCTCGATGCCGACCCCGGTGCGCAGCTCACCGTCGACCTCGAGACCCGAACCGCCGTCATCGGCGACCTTCGTGTCGGTTTCGACATCGACGATTACACTAGGTGGCGGCTTCTGGAGGGTCTCGACGACATCGGACTCACCCTTCGAAACGAAGATCGCATCGCCGCCTACGAGGCGCGACGCGAGTCCTGGAAGCCCCGGACGCTCCCCGTTCCGGACGCTCCCACGAAGTGAGGCCGCACCGTATGACTCTCCTAGGCGACGCATCCATCGCAGGCGGACGCAAAGAGGAGGAGGGCGAGATCATCTCGATCCGGGGCGGCCGTCCGCTCTCCGGTCGCGTTGAGGTGAAGGGCGCCAAGAACCTCGTCACCAAGGCGATGGTGGCGTCTCTTCTCGGTGAGAGCCCGAGCATCCTGCGCGACGTGCCCGAGATCAGCGACGTCGCCGTCGTGCGCTCTCTTCTCGAGGTGCATGGCGTGCGCGTCGAAGACGGTGTCGAGCCGGGCTCGCTCGTGCTCGATCCCCGTGACGTCGAGTCTGCGCACTTCGAGGAGATCGACGCCCACGCCGGCGCGTCGCGTATCCCGATCCTGTTCTGCGGCCCCCTGCTGCACCGCCTGGGGCAGGCGTTCATCCCCGATCTCGGCGGATGCCGCATCGGCGACCGGCCGATCGACTTCCACCTCGACGCGCTGCGCAAGTTCGGCGCNGTGGTCGAGAAGCTGCCGAGCGGCATCCGACTCTCGGCGCCGCAGGGCCTGCGCGGTGCCAGCATCCACCTGCCCTACCCGAGCGTCGGCGCNACGGAGCAGGTACTGCTGACGGCAGTGCGCGCGAAGGGCGTCACGGAGCTGCGCAACGCNGCGATCGAGCCCGAGATCATGGACCTGATCGCCGTGCTGCAGAAGATGGGCGCGATCATCTCCTACGAGCCCAACCGGGTCATCTTCATCGAGGGCGTCGATCGGCTCAAGGGCTACGACCACCGCGCGATCTTCGATCGCAACGAGGCCGCGAGCTGGGCCAGCGCGGCGATCGCGACCGACGGCGAGATCTTCGTCGCCGGTGCACGCCAGCAGGAGATGCTGACCTTCCTCAACGTGCTGCGGAAGGTCGGCGCCGATTTCGACGTGCAGGAGGACGGGATCCTCTTCCGGCGAGACGGCGAGCTCCGGCCCGTTGTCGTCGAGACCGATGTGCACCCCGGCTTCATGACCGACTGGCAGCAGCCCCTGATCGTCGCACTCACCCAGGCGTCGGGCCGCTCGGTCGTGCACGAGACGGTGTACGAGAACCGCTTCGGCTTCACTCAGGCGCTCGTGAAGATGGGCGCGGACATCGTCGTGCACCCCCACGGACTGCAGGAGGGCGTGCGTCGCGTGGCGCGCCGCGCGCTCGAGCAGGCCGCCGTCATCACCGGTCCGACCGCATTGCGNGGTGCCGACATCACCGTCCCTGATCTGCGNGGCGGGTACAGCCANGTGATCGCGGCGCTGACCGCCGAAGGGGAGTCGATCGTGCGCAACGTCGGGATCATCCGGCGTGGATACCCCGACTTCTTCGCCAAGCTGCGCGCACTCGGCGCCGACTTCGACGTCATCGGCTGAGCCGTGTCGACCACGTCGCGCAAGAGACGCGCATCGCCCGAGAAGTCGCGGCCCAGCGTCTGGTGGCTGCTCGCCGCGATCATCGTGCCCATCGTCGGCCTCATCGCGCGCATCGAGATCGAGGGCGAGGAGAACCTTCCGGAGGAGGGCTCCTACGTCGTCGCGCCGAACCACATGAGCGAGATCGATCCCTTGATCGTCGCAGTCGCCGTGTGGCGCATCGGACGCGCCCCGCGCTTCCTCGCCAAGGAGAGTCTGTTCCGCGTGCCGGTTCTCGGCTGGGCGTTGCGTGTCACCGGCATGGTGCCCGTCGCACGTGAGTCGACGGCCGCCGCGGCGAGTTCGACGGTGGCCTCCGCACGACGCCTCGTTGCTTCAGGTCACGGCGTGATCGTGTACCCCGAGGGAACCCTCACCCGCGACCCCGACTTGTGGCCGATGCGGGGCAAGACCGGGGCCGCGCGCCTCGCGCTCGCGGGGGACATCCCCCTGATCCCGGTCGCGCACTGGGGCTCGCAGCGCATCCTCCCTCGATACGGGAAGCTCTCGCTCTGGCCGCCGAGAAAGCGCGTGCGCATCGTGTTCGGACCGGCACTGGACCTCTCCGCTCATGTCGGTCACGGCAAGGAGCAGAGCACGCTTGTGGCGGTGACGGCCGAGGTGATGCAGGGAATCACGTCGCTGGAGGAGACGCTGCGCAGTGAGAAGGCTCCGGCCGAGCGCTGGAACCCCTCCGCGCACGGCCAGAAGGAGACGGGTCGCCTTGACTCGTAGAGGCGAGCCCGAGCTCCCTCGCGTCGCCGTCATCGGCGCCGGCAGCTGGGGGACCACGTTCGGCAAGATTCTGGCCGACGGCGGGGCCCAGGTCGGCATGTGGGCTCGTCGGCGCGAGCTCGCCGATGAGATCACGAGGGCCAAGCGCAACAGTCAGTACCTGCCCGGCATCAATCTGCCGCGTACGATGTGGGCCTCCGATGACCTCCATGCGGTTCTCGACGGTGCCGAGCTCGTGTTCCTCTCGGTTCCCAGCCAGGCCCTCCGCCACAACCTCAAGGGTCTGCGACCCATCCTCTCCCGCACCGACCAGCCGGTGATCTCGCTGATGAAGGGTGTCGAGAAGCGCACGAATCTGCGCATGAGCGAGGTCATCGAGCAGGAGCTGCGCTGCGATCCCGACCGAATCGCCGTCGCATCGGGCCCCAATCTCGCGCTCGAGATCGCCCGTGAGCAGCCGACCGCGGCGGTCATCTCCTCGACGAGTCAGGAGACGGCGGAGCTCGTGGCCCGCCGCGCGCGCAATCACTACTTCCGCACATTCGTGAACACCGATGTGATCGGCACCGAGTTCGGTGGTGTGCTCAAGAACCTCATCGCCGTCGCGATCGGCATCGTCGACGGCGTCGGCTACGGCGAGAACACCAAGGCGTCGATCATCACGCGAGGTCTCGTCGAGATGACCGACTTCGCCGTCGCCATGGGCGCGCGCGCCGAGACACTGCAGGGGCTCGCCGGACTCGGCGATCTGATAGCCACATGCCAGTCGCCCCTGAGTCGCAACAACACGGCGGGGCGCCTGCTGGGGCAGGGCTACAGCTTCCAGGATGTCGTCAAGCAGATGCAGCAGACCGCGGAGGGCCTCGCCTCGGTGACGCCCGTGCTCACCCTCGCACGCGAGCACGACGTGCAGATGCCGATCGTGGAGCAGGTCAAGATGGTGCTCGACGGCGACCTCGATCCCCGTCAGATCGCTCCGCACCTGACCACCGACGACGACACCCCCCAAGGGGAGAGGACGCAGAATGGACAAGCCGGTCGTAGTGGTTCTGTTTGGGGGAAGATCCAGCGAGCACTCGATCAGCTCCGCAACAGCGGGGGGAGTGCTGGGAGCGATTGATCGCGACCGGTTCGCGGTGATCCCTGTCGGCATCACCCGCACGGGTGCGTTCGTGCTCGAGGACGACGATCCCGGCAAATTCGCGCTCGATCCCGCGCACCTGCCCGAGGTGGTCGACAACGGCACCCGCATTCTGTGGCCCGAGCCCGCGGGACGCCGGTCGCTGCGGGTGCGTCGCGCGGACGGCGAGATCGCGGACCTCGGCGAGGTGGATGTGATCCTGCCGATCCTTCACGGCGCGCACGGTGAGGACGGCACGATCCAGGGCTTCTTCGACACGCTCGAGATCCCCTACGCGGGCGGCGGCGTGCTCGACTCCGCGGTCTGCATGGACAAGCACTTCATGAAGGTGGCGCTCGCGGCAGCCGGGGTGCCGGTATCCCCGGGAATCACCGTGCGCGAGTCGGAGTGGCGCGCCGACCCGGGCGTGGTCGCCACACGGCTGACCGAGGCATCCTTTCCGTGGTTCGTGAAGCCCGCTCGAGCCGGCTCGAGCGTCGGTGTGTCCAAGGTGCACGGGCTCGACGAGCTCGACGCCGCNCTGCGGGTCGCGTTCGCCGAAGACGACAAGGTGCTCGTCGAGCAGGGCATCGTCGGGCGCGAGGTCGAGGTGGGGGTGCTCGAAGGGCGAGCGGATGTCGCCCCTCGCGCGTCGCTCGTCGGGGAGATCGTGCTGCGCGACCGCGAGTTCTACGACTTCGAGGGGAAGTATCTCGGCGGCGACGGCGTCGACGTGGTNTGCCCGGCTGATCTCACGGCCGNGGAGGTGTCCTCGCTNCAGGAGATGGCGCTGCGCGCGTTCGCCGCGGTCGACGGGCGTGGTCTCGCCCGGGTCGACTTCTTCTTGACCGACNATGGCCCGGTGGTCAACGAGCTCAACACGATGCCCGGATTCACNCCGATCTCGATGTTCCCGAAGTGCTGGATCGCGTCGGGCCTGAGCTACGCGGACCTGATCTCGGAGCTCGTCGACACCGCTCTGGAGCGGGTCGTCCGCGCCTGAGTCTCAGGGGGTCGGCGCCGCAGTCGCTCCGCCGTGAGCGGTGCACTCGGATGTCACCGTCGTGTACGCCGAGATGAGCGGGCCGAGCGCAGTGAGGGCGTCGATGCTCGACACTCCGCCCGTGGGGTCGGTGTCGATGTAGAGCTGCACCGCGGGCACCCGCCCGAAGGTCGTGACGAGTGTGCGCGGTGCGTCGGTGTCATCGACGAGCCAGTCGACGCCGTCGACCGTGCGGCACGGCATCGTTGTCGCGCCGGGCGGGGTCACACCGCACGTGAAGAGCACAGCAGCGGGGTCCCCCCATGCTGCGGTGGCCTGCGCGGTGGTCCACCGGCGCTCCTTGCCGACGAGGTCGGATGGCAGACGCACCGAGATGTCGGCGCAGGCTGACGCGCCGGAGTTCGGAGCGGGCTGCAGCGCGACGGTGCTGGCGCAGCCGGTGAGCACGAGGCATCCGGCCGCCGTCGCGGCGAGGAGGGCGCGCGACATCCGACTCATCCGTCCAGGCTAGCGACTCGCACCTGTCCCGCCGCCGAGTAGCGTGGGGGGATGCCGCAGCACGACGCCGATCCGACGGTCGCCGCCCTGTCGGAGGGCGAGGTGCTCGCAGCGATCCTCGCGGAGGTGGGCGCGTCGCGCGCGGAGGTCGGCCCCGGCGACGATGCCGCCGTGATCGCGGCTCCCTCGGGTCGGATGGTCGCCACTGTCGACACGCTGGTGCACGGACCCGACTTCCGGCTCGCATGGACGAGCGGGTTCGACCTGGGCTGGAAGGCGGCGGCCGTCAATCTCGCGGATGTCGCGGCGATGGGAGCGACCCCGACGGCCCTGCTCGTGGCGCTCGCGATGCCCGACCACACTCGCCTGTCGTTCGTGACCGACGTGGCCCGGGGGTTGCGTGCGGCGTGTGATGCGCTGGCGCCCGNCTGCTCGGTGGAGGGCGGGGATCTGACCGTCTCCGACACGCTGACCGTGGCGGTGACCGCTCTCGGCATACCGGTGACGANGCCGGTGACCCGNGCCGGGGCGAGGGTCGGCGACGTCGTGGCGATCGCCGGGGAGCTCGGCCGTGCGGCGGCGGGGCTCGACATCCTGTTCACTCGGTTCCGTGACGACGCCGGGCAGCCGGTTCCGGTGGTGGACGCGCGCCTCTCGCCCGTGGATCACGAGCTCGTCGTCGCGCAGCTGCGCCCCTCGCCGCCCATCGGGGCGGGGGTGATCGCCGCGCGCGCCGGAGCNACGGCGATGATGGACGTCTCCGACGGGCTCGCCCTCGATGCATCGCGACTGGCCCGCGCNTCCGGCGTCACNATCGATCTGGATGCCGCGGCCCTCGGCCCGGACAGAGAGCGNGCGCTCGGCGGCGGCGAGGACCACGCGCTGCTGGCGACGTATCCCGCGGGCGCTGCGGTGCCGGCTCCGTTCCGTCCCATCGGAGTCGTGCGACCGGCCGGTGATATCGCCCTGCGGCTCGACGGCGAGCCCGTCACCCGGCCTCCCGGCTGGGATCCGTACCGCGACTGGGATTCCGCGCGGGGCTAGGCGGTGCCCGGTTCGTCGCCGTCGTCGGGTTCGATCCACCACAGGGTCGTGTCGCCGTAGCGCCGATCGCGGAACACGCGCAGGCCCGGCGGCAGGAGGGGCTCGGGGGAGCGGGCGTCCCGCTCGACGACGACGACGGCGTGCGTCGCAAGGTGCGGGATCAGCAGCGTCAGCACCCGGGTGATCTCCTGCTCGTCGACCGCGTAGGGCGGGTCGATCAGGGCGAGGTCGATGTCGTCCGAGAACCCGCGCAGGAACGCCTCGACGGCGGCGCGGTGCACGCGCACGGTCGCGGCGGGCACGGCTCGGCGTACCCGCGCGGCGTTGCGCTCGGCGACCACAGCGGCCCGCGGCGCCTTCTCGACGAGATCGGCGCGGTGGGCACCGCGACTGATCGCTTCGAGGCCGAGCGCACCGGAGCCTGCGTAGAGGTCGAGCACGCGCGCGCCGCGCAGGGCATCGGCCGACTCCAGCGCGCCGAACAGCGATTCGCGCACACGGTCGCTCGTCGGCCGCGTGCCGGCGTCGGGCACCTCGAGGGTGAGGGAGCCGGCCGCTCCCGCGATGATCCGGGTCACCGTCCCACGATAGCGACGGGCCTGTCGGCGGCCCGCCCTAGACTCGCAGCATGCCGCCGCTGCGTCTCGATTCGCCGCTCGGCGATGTGCTCGACGACAAGGTCGCGAAGGCGCTGACGAAGGCCTTCGGCATGGCCCGCGTCGGTGATCTGCTGGCGCATTACCCGCGGCGCTACGCGCTGCGGGGCGAACTGACGCCCATCGCCTCGTTGACGGTCGGTGAGCAGGTGTCGATCGTCGCGGAGATCGTNTCGGTCNCCGAGAGGCGGATGCACAACCGNCGCGGCTCGCTGCTCGAGGTCGTGATCTCCGATGGCGAGGGACAGCTCTCCCTCACGTTCTTCAATCAGTCCTGGCGGATGGGTGAGCTGCGACGTGGTCGGCGGGGAATGTTCTCGGGCAAGGTGGGGGAGTTCCGCGGCGGCAAGCAGTTCGCGCACCCCGACTACCAGCTCTTCGACGATCTGGAGACCGCGGCCCAGACCGCGCAGGCGCTGGCGAGCCGTCCGATCCCGGTGTACCCGGCGACGGCCGCCGTGGCGACGTGGACGATCGCCAAGGCCGTCGAAGGGGCGCTCGACGGTCTCGGTGAGGTCGACGACCCGCTCCCCGACGACCTGCGGCGCCGTCACGCCCTGCTNCCCGCTCGCACGGCGCTCGAGCACATCCATCGGCCGTCGGTGATCGACGATGTCGCCCCCGCGCAGCAGACGCTGCGGATGCAAGAGGCCCTCGTGCTCCAAGCGGGGCTCCTTCAGCAACGAGCGGCGGTGGCGGCGTTGCACGCACGACCACGCCCTGCCGGCGAGCTGCGGGAATCCTTCGACGCCCGGCTCACCTTTGCGCTCACCGACGATCAGGCCTCGGTCGGAGAGCAGATCGCCGCAGACCTCGTCGCCGAGCGGCCGATGAACCGGCTCGTGCAGGGCGAGGTCGGGTCCGGGAAGACCCTCATCGCGCTGCGCGCGATGCTGCAGGTCGCCGAGTCCGGCGGGCAGGCGGCGCTCATCGCACCGACCGAGGTGCTCGCCGCCCAGCATCTGCGATCGATCGCCGCGATGCTCGGACCCGACCTGTCCGCAAAGCTCATCCCGACGCTGCTGACTGGTCAGATGCCGGCGGCCGACCGTCGCCGGGCGGCGCTGCGGGTGGCATCCGGTCAGTCGCTCATCGTCGTGGGCACGCACGCCCTGTTGAGCGCCACGACGACGTTCGCCGACCTCGCCCTCGTCGTCGTCGACGAGCAGCACCGGTTCGGGGTCGAGCAGCGCGACGCCCTGCGCGCGAAGGGCACCGCCCCGCATGTGCTCGTGCTCACCGCCACCCCGATCCCGCGCACCGTCGCGATGACGGTCTTCGGAGACCTCGACGTCTCAACGATCCGCACCCTGCCTCCCGGCCGCGCCGGCATCGAGAGCTTCGTCGCGCCGCTCGCCGAGAAGCCGAGCTGGTTCGGCCGGGTGTGGGATCGCGCTGCCGAGGAGGTCGCGGCCGGCCGCCAGGTGTTCGTCGTGTGTGCCGCGATCGACGTGGACGTCGACGAACCGGGCGACGCGCCGTCGGCGACGGATGCCGCAGCCTCCCGACCGACCTGGGGAGTCGCCCAGGTGGCGACCCTCCTGTCGCAGCTCCCGCGATTCGCTCAGGTGCGCATCGAGATCTTGCACGGGCGCATGCCGAGCGACGAGAAGGATGCCGTCATGCGCCGCGTCGCCGCGGGCGAGGTCGACCTGCTCATCGCGACGACGGTGATCGAGGTCGGGGTCGACGTGCCGAACGCGTCGACGATGATCGTGCTCGATGCCGACCGTTTCGGCGTNTCGCAGCTGCACCAGCTGCGAGGCCGGGTNGGTCGCGGTTCGGTGCCGGGNCTGTGCCTCCTCGTNACGGAGGCGGCTGTCGGCAGCCCGGCGCGCGAGCGGGTGGAGGCGGTGGCCGCCACCCTCGACGGNTTCGNCCTCGCCGAGGTCGACCTCGAGCTGCGGGGCGAGGGAGATGTGCTCGGCGCAGCGCAGTCCGGCGCGCGCAGCTCGCTGCGCCTGCTGCGGGTCGTCGCCGACGCCGATCTGATCGCGGAGGCGCGGGACGAGGCATCCGTACTGCTGGCGGACGATCCGCAGCTGACGGCGCACCCTGGTCTGCGGGATGCGATCGAGCGGCGGCTCGACGACGACACGCGCGCGGCCCTCGGCAAGAACTGACTCGGGGCCGGCTCGCGTGACGCGCCCGACTAGGCTGGCCGCGTGAGCAATCGGATCGCCGTCGTTCCCGGATCGTTCGATCCGCCCACCCTCGGTCACCTCGACGTCATCCGTCGGGCCGCCGCGCTGTACGACGAGATCCACGTGCTGGTGGTNCACAACCCCGGCAAAGAGGCAATGCTNCCCATCGCTCAGCGTNTGAGCCTCCTCGAGCAGTCGATCGCCGAGGCCGAGGTGCCGGGCAAGATCACCGTCGCGTCGTGGAGTGTCGGGCTCCTCGTCGACTACGCCACCGACGTGGGCGCGGGAGTGCTCGTCAAGGGCATCCGTTCCCAGGTGGATGTCGCCTACGAGACGCCCATGGCGATCGTGAACCGTCACCTCGCCGGTATCGAAACCGTCTTCCTCCTCCCCGACCCCTCCCATGCGCTCGTGTCGAGTTCTCTGGTGCGTCAGGTCGCGGGGCTCGGCGGCGATGTCTCGCCGTACGTTCCGGCCCCGGTGGCGCGGTTCCTCGACACCGGCGCGCGCGGCATCTGACCGGCCCCGCGCGTTCCCTGCCGGGCTAGGATTCCGGGGTGAGGAACTCCCGGCCCGGCCCCTTCAGCCTGAACGTCCGCGATATCGTGCGCCGTCCCGGCGAGATGCGCGAGCACTCGATCGACGTGCCGCTCGCCGAGAAGTGGGGCGAGGGTCTCGTGGCCGTCCCGTCGGGTTCGGCCGTCGAGCTCGATGTGCGGCTGGAGTCGGTGCACGAGGGGATTCTCGCCACCGGCGACGTGCACGCCGACTACGAAGGCATCTGCGGCAGATGCCTCACCGAGATCGCCGCGCCCGTCGATGTCGAGTTCCAGGAGCTTTTCGCGTATCCTGGAGAGGAAGCGAACGACTTCGAGGTTCAAGACGACCACGTGGATCTTGAAACTGTGGTCAGGGATGCCATCGTCCTCTCGCTTCCGTTCCAGCCGGTGTGCCGGCCAGAGTGCCCCGGTCTCGACCCCGAGACCGGCGAGCTTCTGGACGAGCAGAGCGGCGCGACATCCGGTGAGGCCCTCGATCCACGCTGGGCGGCACTGGAGAAGTTCGCAGCGGAACAGAACGATGAGTCCGGCGAGTCCGGGCGGACACCCCAGAACTCCTAGAACGAAAAGGAAGACCCATGGCAGGTAACCCTCCGAAGCGCAAGGTCTCGCGCTCGAACACCCGCTCGCGCCGCGCGCAGTGGAAGGCCGAAGCGCCCGCGCTGGTCAAGACCATCGAGAACGGCAAGGTNGTCTACAGCCGCCCCCACCAGGCGAAGGTCGTCACCGACTCGCAGGGCACCGAGCTGTTCCTCGAGTACAAGGGCCGCAAGGTCGCAGACATCTGAGACCCGCTCGGTGAGCGACGTCTCCGCGGACACCTCCGCACTCCTCCGCAAGCTCGGGGTCGACATCGACCCCGAGCTTGCGGCATTGGCCCTGACGCATCGGTCGTACGCGTACGAGCACGGGCAGATCCCGCACAACGAGCGCCTCGAGTTCCTCGGCGACTCGGTGCTGGGGCAGGCCGTGACGGTGAAGCTCTATCGCGAGAATCCCGATCTCGACGAAGGGGCGCTCGCCAAGCGGCGCGCGAGCGTCGTCTCCACGGTTGCCCTGGCCGAGACCGCGAGGCGGGTCGGCATCGGCGAATATGTGCGCCTCGGCCGAGGCGAAGAGCTCACCGGCGGGCGGGACAAGGACTCCATCCTCGCGGACACGACGGAGGCGCTCATCGGCGCCACCTATCTCTCGGCGGGAGCCGACGCGGCGACCGGCCTCGTGCTGCGGCTCATCGAGCCGCTCCTGGCCGACCCCGACCGCTACGGCGCGGCGATCGACCCGAAGACGAGCCTGCAAGAGCTCGCCGCACGGCTCGGTCGCCCGGCACCGACCTACTCGGTGGCCTCCGACGGACCCGACCATGCGCGGGTGTTCACCGCGCGTGTCGCCGTCGGTGACGTCGCCGGCAGCGGGTCGGGCACGAGCAAGAAGCACGCGGAGATGGCCGCCGCCCTCGCCGCGTGGAACACGCTGTCCGGGCGTGCCTGAGCTTCCCGAGGTCGAGGTCGTGCGCGCGGGTCTCGCGCCCGCCGTCACCGGTGCCCGCGTGTCAGCGTCACGGTGCTCGACGACCGTGCCCTGACGCGCCACCGGGGCGCGGCATCCGATTTCGAGAGCGCCCTCACCGGTCGTGTGCTCACCGGTGCGGTGCGCCGAGGCAAGTTCCTCTGGCTGCCGATCGAGACGGATGCCGCAGCCCGGGCGGTCGTCGGTCATCTCGGTATGAGCGGCCAGCTGCTGCTGCGAGCGCCCGGCGCGCCGGCGGAGCGTCACGAACGCGTGCGCATCGAGCTCGCCCACCCGCGGCACGGAGAGCTCGCGGTGGTGTTCGCCGACCAGCGCACATTCGGGTCGCTCGCGATCGACGANCTCGTGCCGACGATCGACGGNGCCGCGGGNGGATTCGGCTCGGACGTGNCGCTGGTACCGGTGCAGGCCGCGCACATCGCGCGCGATCCGCTCGACCCCGCGTTCGACGAGGCGTTGTTCCGGCGTCGGGTGGGGGCATCCGTGTCGGCCGTGAAGCGCGTACTGCTCGATCAGACGACCGTCAGCGGGATCGGCAACATCTACGCCGACGAGTCGCTGTGGGCGGCGCGCGTGCACCCGGAGACTCCGGCCCGGGCGCTCGCTACGCGCACCGTCACCCGCCTTCTCGACGAGGTGCGTGTGGTGCTCGAGCGTGCTCTCGCCGAGGGCGGCACGAGCTTCGACGCGCAGTACGTGAACGTCAACGGGCAGGCCGGCTACTTCGCCCACTCGCTGCGGGCCTATGGCCGCACCGGCCAGCCGTGCCCGCGCTGCGGCACGCCGATTCTGCGGGTGAGCTTCACCAACCGGTCGAGCCACTTCTGCCCGCGGTGCCAGCGGCGCCGCAGCGCACGCTGACACCGCGTCGGGTCACTCCAGGTCTCGCCGCCACGCGCCGATGTAGGCGGCCGGCGTGAATCCGAGGGTCTCGTTGATCGAGAGCATCGGCCGGTTCTCCTCCGCGTTGAAGGTGAGGAGCCGGGGCGAGTCGGGCACGAGCTCCCGCCAGCGTCGCAGTCCTGCGCACTTCACGAGCATGCCGAGCCGATGTCCCCGGTGCTCCGAGAGCACGAGCGTGTCCATCTGGGAGGAGGCGAGCGTCGGATCGGTGCGGCTGGCGAGCTCGTTGAAGGCGCAGAGTCGTCCGGATGCGACATGGCGGGCGGCCGTCACGAGCACGCGCTCCCCGCTGTCGAGGTAGCGCTGCTCCATACGGCGCACGCGGTCCGCGTCCCACACCTCCTCGTCGACCTCCATGTCACCGACGGGCGTGTCCGTCGACATGCGCGACTTCATCCAGGCGTAGTCGAGCGTGAACTCCTCGGGCGTCGGATACTCCCACTGCACGACCTCGTAGCCGACAGCGAACTCGGCCGCCGCCGCGGCCGCGGCGACCACCACGGAGGCGTCGGCATGCAGGTCGAACACGCTCTTGCGTTCGACCTGGCCGAGCACATAGCCGCGACCCTCGAGGAAACGAGCGGTGTGATCACGGGGGATGCGGCCGAACCCGGTGGGTGACGCGAGGTGTTCGCCGGATGCCGCGGGGTGCTCGGCGAACGTCTGCATCACCGTGCGGCCCAGTTCGCGCGCGGTGCGTTCGGCGAGGTCGAACCCCGCCGTTCCGATGCCGCGCCCCCAGACCTCCCGCAGAAGCTCGACCAGCAAGTAGGCGGATCGGGCACCGGGGGTGTGGAAGGCGTCGACCGTCACTCGACCGATGGGAGCGCCCTCGTCGCGCACGAGCCAGACGAGGCGGGTGCGATCGGGGTCGTCCTGGTAGTGGGGGAGAAGCTCGGCAGGCGTCTGGTCCTCGTCGGCATTGCCGGAGATCTCGAGGTAGATGCGGTTGCGCACCTCGACCATGTCGATGAAGTCGGTGGCGTCCGCGTCGTCGATGCGCGCGGGGATCGTGAGCGGGACGAAGCTCACGGGAGGGGTGTCCATGGGGGATTCCTTCTGCAGGGGTGAGAGGTCGGGGGTCCGGAGAGGACCCCCGACCGGTGCCGTCAGCGACGGATGTCAAGGAGCGCGGCGCGCTCCCACTCCGCCTCGCGGCGGCGGCGAGCGGACTCGACATCGTCGCGGAGGCGGTGCGATTCGCGATCGGCGGTGAGACGCGACATCCGCTGACCCCAGAGGATCAGCCGGAGGCCGAGATGCATCGCCCAGCGATCGAGCAGGCCGGTATGGGGCGGGTGGGACCGCTCGATCTCGGCGTGGTGCGCGGCAGCGGGGCGCTGCGGCGCGGGGGTGAGCAGGGTGTTCATGGGGGTTCCTTCGAGGGGAGACTCGTCGACCGGACGGTCGACGGCGTGCGCGCCGCAGCGCGGACGAGGGGATGCCGCGGACGAAACCGTCGTAGGCGGCGAGGCGGACCCGGAGGTCGAGAGGCGCCCGGTGGGCGCGGCCGTCGGTGACGGCGGGAGGGCGGCGGACGGCGCGGAGCGTCGACCTGACCTACGCGGTGCGCAGTCCGGTGCCGGCGAGTCCCATGACAGCGGGGACGGTTGCCGACACGGCGCGAGTGCGCGGGAATCCGGTGGTGTGGATGGTGATCATGGCAACCTCCTCTCGATGTCGTGGTGCGGTTGAGCACGCTATCGGCTGACGTACAGACGAGTCAAGCGCCCGGGCGTGTCGCGGCGCGTCGCGCCCCCGCGGTGAGCTGGGGCATCCGCTCGCGTGGGGTGCCTGATCGGCGGCGCCGCTCCGGTACCGTGGGGGTTTACCCGAACGAGCCCGGAGGATGAACGGATGCACCTGAAGAGCCTGACGCTCAAAGGGTTCAAGTCGTTCGCCCAGCCGACGACCTTTGCGTTCGAACCGGGAGTGACGGCCATCGTCGGTCCGAACGGCTCGGGCAAGTCGAACGTCGTCGACGCGCTCGCCTGGGTGATGGGGGAGCAGGGTGCGAAGACCCTGCGCGGCGCGAAGATGGAAGACGTCATCTTCGCGGGCACNTCGACGCGTGGACCCCTCGGCCGCGCAGAGGTCACACTGACCATCGACAACTCCGACGGCGCACTGCCGATCGAATACGCCGAGGTGACGATCAGTCGCACGCTGTTCCGCAACGGCACCAGCGAGTACGCGATCAACGGCGAAGGATGCCGCCTCCTCGACGTGCAGGAGCTGCTCAGCGACTCCGGGCTCGGCCGGGAGATGCACGTGATCGTCGGACAGGGGCGTCTGGACACGGTGCTGCAGGCCACGCCGGAGGATCGCCGCGGGTTCATCGAGGAGGCCGCGGGCATTCTGAAGCACCGCCGCCGCAAGGAGAAGACGCTGCGCAAGCTCGAGGCGATGGAAGCGAACCTGCTTCGCCTGTCCGACCTCGCCGGCGAGGTGCGTCGCCAGCTCAAGCCGCTCGGCCGGCAGGCCGAGATCGCGCGTGAAGCCGCCACGATCGC